>Ga0172381_10000496_pt1 | contig 47352 bp, 78 predicted proteins | sample Leawel6488metaG_FD_119754 | JGI IMG/M metagenome (GOLD analysis project Ga0172381, IMG submission 119754) | Leachate microbial communities from a municipal landfill in Southern Ontario, Canada - Leachate well 64-88 metaG | ecosystem: Engineered > Solid waste > Landfill > Unclassified | place... | reverse complement strand
CTGTCCATGCAGGAGGAATACGAAGCTTTGATATATGTCCCGGCATTTTATCTCCCTTAACAGGAGATATCTTACCATTCTTAATCTTGGCAGCTACTAATGCTTTTGAACCAGACTTGCCCCCAGCTTTCTCAGTAAACTTACCATCGTTCTCTCTGGGATGTTCTGTTTCAACAAAGTCTCCTTTGTCGTTAGTAAGGTTCCCATCTTTCAGTATTAAATATATCTTCCGGAGCTTATCTCTAAACCTCATCTTCTTTACGGAGTCTTTAACTTCTTTTTCTATTTTCGGCTTTTCAACTTTTTCGTTTTCTGCAAGGTCAGGATCCTGACCTCCAAGGCGTTCATTTTCATCTTCAGGTTGCTGCGCCTCATTAGATTCAACGGCTCCACCACTTTCTCCTGCAAACATACTTGCAAAATCAGGAGCTTCTTCTTCCTTCTTTGCATTTTCAATATCTTCTTCTGTGATATTTGTGCCTCTACCTGTGATACGAGACTGTTGCTTTAATTCTTTTAAAGACAAAGCCTTTGTATAAAGACCTCCGCCAAAGGCAGCTGCAACCTGATTCGTATCCTGAGAAGCGATTGTCGATTTTTCAGACTCAGAAAGCTGCCATAGAGGAACAAATTCAAAATTGAAGTCCTCCGGAAGAGCGCGGCCAAATCTTGACTTTGCCATTACAGCAAAAAGCTTTTCAAGCTGCGGCCTGATCTTGTTTTGCTGTTCTTTATTGATATGATCATAATAATTACGTAAGTCAGATTCTCCAGTAGAACTTAAACCAGCTGGAGATTGACCAAAGAGCCTGACAAGAGGAATCCCGGTAGCACCTGATATTTGCTGACCGAATTGCTGAAGCATATCACTCAAGCCGGAAAAATTGTAATTATGGGTTTCAAACTTATCGGCACCGTCAAGAGCGGTTATACCTTCACTTGTCTGTAAGGCACGAATATATTCGATATTCTTGATAACAGCCGCTTCCTGGGCGTCCCCAGAAGCCAAAGCTTCACGAAACTTGTCAATCATAATGACTCTCAGGTGAGCCTTATAAACCAACTGGGCTGCTCCTACTGTTGCAGAATCAAAAGCAACAAGACGATCAAACATACGTTCGATTACTGAAATGCCCCACAGGTTTTCAAACAGACTCTGATAATAAGGCAATTCGATGCCATCAAAGCGCATAACTCTTGTATAATGAATTCTTTGTTCCGGGAATGTAGATACCCCAGAAAGGACTTCATAGTATTTCGGCTTACCAATATCCTTACAGATATCTGTTATCAGTTCGCCCATGGAAGGCTGTATCATCCATCTGTCAAGAACCACGAGTCCTTTAAACTGATCTTTTCTAATACGTTCAATATCAAGGGGTTTGGAATAGTCCGCTCCGTCAATCAACATGACAGCAATGGCGCCTCCGTAAAGACGTCCCCATTTGATAGTAGAACAAATATCGTGCCATATTTGAAATTCGCTGATCATTGCTTGAAAATCTGCGACGTCGTCAGGAGACATTTCAGAGTACATTGAAATACCTTCCTTTGTCATGTCCTCTGCAACAGTATCAACGAGCTGACCAACAATCCAGCTAGACCTGTACATGGCTTCAAGTTCAAGCCGGTTTCGAGAAATAAAAGGCCCGAGTTCATAATATGAATTGGAAATTAAATTAGAGTCGGGCTGTTGTATACCTAATTTGGCCGTAAGGTTAGAAAAACTATCAAGGGTTGCTTTATCAGTAACCAAGTGTTTATTGGTAACTGGTACGGGCGCTCCTGCTTGCTGAGCAAGCTTCTGTCCTAAAGTAACCCTTGTGGGAGGCCGATATTTGGTTTTCTTTGACATTTCATTCCTCTGCTATTGAATCCTTGTGCCACGTTTATGCGACGAAACCTTCTTTTTGAAGTCTTCCATTGACATCCGTAATACTTTGCCAAGATGCCTAGCGTCGTCATAATGAGCTAAAAAGGCATCCCGTGCGTGTAATTCGTCTCCAAAGCCGAGCATCACTTTGTCTTCATCATACTTTCCATCTTCCATGTTACTTATGATAAAGACATCGTTGGCATCTTTAACAGGCCCGATGAAGCAATCTATTTCGTCTCCATCAGTACCTTCTGTCTTATTTATAAAGCCATAAGGGTAAAACATCTTGGTTCGCCAGCTATTGCCTTCGTCATCCTCGCCTTTGCGTACAGAACCTTTGGGGTTTTCAATGGTAATTTTGATTCCTTGAAACTCTGTTTGGGTAAGTTGATCGTTGGCTTCAGCACATGAATCAATCGTCTTCATATATTTGGATTCGGGAAAGTCTTTAAGAATATCACTTAAAAGCATGGCAAAACCTTCTTTTCAATACTCCTGATTTAATCGCTGTTAAGATCAATTTACTGGCCTGTAAACTTTTAAGGGACTTTTGTTTTTAACGAGTTCAAGGACGAGTTCGATAATCCGTCTATTATAATAAATAGAAAAGCAACAGACCAGTAAATAATATCTTTCATTCAGCTTGCTTAATTACCCATATATCAGAGGTTAAAGACGAGTTCCCTATGAAATCGTATGGGATATACCCATAGCCTTTATCTCCCCACGATTCTCCCCATGAATTCCTCAAAATAAAGCGACTGATTGAATCATCATAACCAACCAACAAAACAGCGTGGCCTCCTAACAAGGACTCTTTCTTCTTGTTTGGCATTGGTATCATTCCTGTCCTTGTAACAACATCTGTTTCAAAAGAATCGTATACCAATATACCGCAAACCACAGGAAGATTATTTGCCAAAGCCCTTTTTATCAAGGTTGCATTGGCTGCCAGGATTCTTTCATAAGAAATAGCCTGAAAGCTGAGCGCCTCTTTATACGCCTGAGAAGAAGGCTTTTTTGTGAACTTGGAAATATCGTAAGGCCATGTCTTTTCTGGACAGGCTCCTTCTTTCTTGACAGATTTAATTCCGTCACGGATATAAGCGCCGTTGTCTTCATTGATGGTACCTTCCATCTTCCTCTCATTGTAGTAAATAAAGAGTCTGGAAGGGTAAAAGAAATCAGATGACGGTTTATTTTGTTTATGAACAAAATCAAGATCGGCTCCAATAGCATTAGCGGTACAAGAACCTAAGCTTCCTTGATTATAAACCGAAGGGCAAACTGGTCTTAAATCTACCTTGGCTGGTAAAGTGACTGAAGGTAAGTAAAGTAAAAGTCTGTCTCTATCGTCTTTTGGGTCTCTTTTTAGATTGTAAATATGCTTAGCCATTGTTTGTTACCTCTAATTTTCCTTCAAAAATGATATTAAAGTCTCGGTTAATTCGCCATTCGTCAACATGGTTATCAGGAGTGACACCGTAAGGGTTTTGGCCGGACATAGTTCTTGCTCCAGCGTAGATAAGAAAACAGCTAGTCATCTCCGAACATACCATATGATGATTAGGCAAATGAATCTTCCCAATATTGAACAGATGAAGAAACAATCTAGCCACAGGGTAAATATGACCAGACTGAATTTTTACAGCATCATAACCTTTTTGGAAAGAAATCTCATTCATACAGGCCCATCTGGCAATTAGAACATCTGCTCCAGCATACGCTTCAAACAGATTTTGATTCTTTACTGTCCATAGAGCCTCAAAAGTAGTACCCTTACTATCCAATATAATACCAGTGTGGCTGTAAAGAGCTTCACAATCATTCGACTTCAGGGCTTCTGCCTTCTTTATCAGCCATCCAAGTGTTCCTCCAAGATTTGTGGCGAATACGTCTCCTGGCATCAAATCAATCTTTCCCATGGATCTTCCTCCAGTATTCTTCTGCTTCGTGAAGTTCCGTTTTAAGGTGTTCCAGAATGTCATCTGGAGCCTTATATTTTGATTCTCCGCTACACATCATCTGGTATATCGCGATTCCTAAAAGCTTACCTTCTGGAATTGTTTCATTAATATTAGAGATTGTTATCTCTTTACGGGGTTTCATCCATTTGATGAGCTTATCTATCCTTAGAATAGCTTTTGCAAGGGTTCTAATTTTATTATCAGGAGATTTAGCAGAAGCGTAGGCCCAAGCCTTTATTCCAACAATAACATTTGAAATCAGAAGAACAATGGGTCCATTTTGCTGGAGCCAACGTAATACTTCCTGATAGGCGTATATCAAACAAGTAACATCTATATCAGGTATATGCCAGCCCATTTTAAAACCCCAAGAACGACCGTGCGAGGTCTATTAAACCATACTTTTGGTTAAGACGATCTCCAGCTTTGATTTCCAAGTCTACAAGATTAGTAACAATAGCGCCTTTATCCCTGTCTGTAAGTGTACCGGCAACGGCTTTTTCATGGAGACTATCCAGCTTCTTCATGATAGCACGAATATCAAAGGTTACTTCATGTTCATAATCAACACTCTCTTGAATCATACCAGAAGCAATACCCCAACCTACTACAAATTTTGGTATTACTTCATTAACCCGAATAGCACTGTTTTCATAGCTGTTCAGTATTTGAGGGGCTATCCGTGATTTCAGCCCTACATACCCACAGCCAACGATACAGAAAACGCAAATCACTAAAAGCATTTTACATTTCATTCTTTCACCTCTTTACATATTGAATGACATTCACTCAAGGCTTTATTCAACGAAAGATGCTTATCAAAATCCAGAGCTATTAAGTAAAGTTCAGAAAAATCAGGCACAGTACTTAACCTCTCTCCGGGTTTTATAAGATAACCAAGAACACCCAAAGGATGCTCTTGCGCCTTAATTCTTATTCCATCAAGTACGTTTTCTTTGTCTAACGATGGGAAGTTCTTGGTTACTCGGTATAGACATAGAGTGTAAAGTTGATGGTTAGACAATTTTTTGAGCTTCTCCATAACCCACTCTCCTATTCTGTTTGTGTTACTATTCACATCGGCCTGTAATATCGTTATTCTCCATTGCTATGCCGTGGAAATCTCTTTCAAATCTAGCAAGCACCCCATCTGGGTCTTTCTCTTTGGAGATAATAAATAAACGATCTTTACAGAGGATATAACCGTCTGTTCTTCCATGCCCGCAACAAGAAGATGTAGTCTTGTATCCAACCTTGTTCATAGCAACCACAAGGTCTGCGATGCAACTATCCATGCCTACGACCACTTCTCCATGGGGGAGCACTACATCAATCTTTTCGCAAGTATCACAGCCGAATGCTTTCTTTATTTTCGTCATTGCCGGTAAAAAGAAAGCAGCCAAGCTGAAAACAGCGACTTTAAGAAAACCTCTTCTTTCCAAGGTTCGCCTCCTCTCTACTGTAACTGAAAGCTGGACAAGCTTTTCAGTTCCGACGCCGGCACTTCATAGACGATTGTATAAGAATACTTCCCATAGCGCGAACCAATAAACGGTCTTGCACGGAAGCTTACGGAATCGCCACCTGCGTAAGCGGACATATCAATAACATATGAAGATGTCCCTGTCGGTAATGTGGTTAACACTGTCCATTCAGCCCCGATTGCAGGTCCTTTTACTTCAATGGAAGTCTGTAACGTAGCAAGTTCATCGGCTGTAAAATCAACACCGTCAACATACTCCGTTGGTTCACCCCATGAAAGCGTAATCGAACCAGCATTTGCATCCATGACCATAAAGATCATAGCCACCGCAATGAAAAACCCCAATAAGAAACTCTTTACTCTTTTCATACTTTTCTCTTCCTCTTTTCTTTTTTATTTTTGGGTTAAAAAATCAACCCTACAGCTTCCGCACACGCCTTGATTGTCGGTATAAGCCCGAATACCTGAATTATTACCGTAATTAGAACTCCTCCACCTGCTCCCCAAAGGAATGAGCAAAAATCGATAGTCCAACGGCGCTGTTCGTATATCTCAAGTTTCTTTTCATAACCTCCCAACTTTCTCTCATACTGGTCAAGACGCAATGCTAGATTACACATGGCTTCATACAGGTACCAACTCTTTTGTACTTCTGTGGCCCTTTCCCAATCTTCTTTGGTTTGACTCCAGCATTTGTCTGTCACTATCGCCTCCTTTCAACTAAGGTGTTGCTAACCTAATGCTAAAATTCTTTCTTGGAGTTACTGGAGGATCAACTGGAGGCTCCGGTTCTTCAGGGTCAGGAATAGTGCCAGATTCCAAATATTCATAAGCGCCAAGGTCCCAATTTGTTCCTGAGGGTCTTGTTTCTCCGGCGTAGTCTGTGGTAAAGTCTGCTGCAAGAGAATAACCCGCATTAATCCCCGGAGAATTAACCGTTAATCCCCAAGTAGCATTTATAAGAGGATCAACATTGCCTACTATCATATCTTGTCCAGCAATAGCTGTTCTCCAAGCTTCATAAGTCGAATAGGTAGTACCATTTAAAGACCCTCTATTAGACCCAGAAGGACCACCATAAAGGATGTTGTAATCAATGGTTAAGCTTTCGCTGTCAGCTATACCTCCAACAGAGGTTAGATGGTAATCATCAGTACCAATATCAAACGCCGTATTTGTTGAACTTATCCTATTGCAATTATAGACTATATTGTTCAATATCCTCGCATTAGTCGGAACAACATTGTTTGCACCACCACCGTAAAAGCCAATGCCAAAGTAAGGCATACCCATTACGGTATTGTTTGCAATTAATATGTTGTCAGCGGAAGTAGCAGGGGAGTTTGGGCCCATTGTGAAGTAGATTCCACGTGCGAGAACAACAGAATTTGTTGTAAGCGTATCCAAGCAAATATTATTATAGACATAGAAATTTGACTGAGGACCTGCATATGTTTCTCCAAGGGTCTGAGCGGCTACCGCTATGTAACTATTAACTTTATTGGGACCTGCATTCGGCTCTGATAAGTCTTTTAAATAGTTATTATACACCTTGCACCAACCACCGTTGGCTGCAACTCCATCTGAATGGCCTCGCTGAGGAAGGACTAGCGTATGAACATAGTTATTGTAAAAAGTTAACCCTTCTCCGTCGACTTGAATGCCGTCATCGTGGATATTGTACATTTCGTTATGGTGTACAATATACTTATCATACTGGCTGTCTCCAAAGCCTGATTGACAGTTGATAAGATCAGCATAGGCATCATGAATTTGGTTATACGATATTGTCATAACAGGGAAATTAGTAGCATTAGCACGAGTATCGCAATAGAAATTACTTCTGATATTATTGAAAGATGTGTCTAAATTCCCATTGGTATCAATCTCACAATACGTGACTTCATTATGATGTGGCGTTAATGTTACATATACACCAGAAGAACCACAACCAGTTATTCTAATCCGGTAATTATCAGAGCCTGACCTTCCATCTACTGTTATGTAATTGCCTCCAAACCGAAGGCCATGACCAGTAGTAGCAGTATTGGAAATAGTAACAACACCATTATGCGGTGAAGCCTGTCCGGGCTTAATGTAAATCCTAGAACCGCTTGTACCGGAAGCAGTGGGGTATAGTTGCTCATTATAGGTTTTAGAGGTAGCTCCACCAGAAATGTAAACTGTATCCCCAGCAACTACACCAGCGCCTCCCCAAACGATATCAGCAAACGATTCCCAGGCATTCGTCCAAGAACCACCAGTATTAGTTCCTGAAGCCGAACTATCAACGTACCATTCTGTAGCAGATGCCATACCAGGAAGCATAAGCATCAAAGCAATCAAAAATGTTAGAAATATCTTTTTCATAAAGCTTCTCCCTTTCTCTTTCTTAGTTTAAAATGCGTAGGAAGTTTCTCCCCCGCCACCTCCGCCTGTAACGCATTGTGACTGAACAGCACCAAGATCAAGGTAATTAGATTGAGAAGTCCCATTGAAAGTAGAAGGAGCACCAATGGCTTTAGCAGCAGCGGCAATTGAAAAGTCACCTGAAGCAGGGTCACCAGACCAAGGACTGGTCCCTGTAACACTATTAACACCAATCTGAGATGGGTCTGTCGTATTTGAATAGAACAGGTTGTAATCTTCCTGAGTTAGCGGGCCAGTTATCGTAATGGAGGTTGCCCAGTCAGCAAAAATGTTGTTTAAAATTGAAGTCCCTACACTTGCACCAATGCTAATGGCTACTGCATCCGCATCATTAGCTCCGTAGAAAGTGTTGTTGGTGGCTACGCCGTTATTCCTCGCAGCAGTAGCACGAAGACCGTATGTCGTCATTGTATCAACGATATTTCCATGGAATGTGAAATAACCGCTTGTATAAATAACTGCAGTGGCGCTGTCATGGAAATAGGTGTACAAATACTTGGAACCAAGTCCTCCTCGTCCACAATAGCCATTTGTAGAAACTAATTCAGAGTCAATAACCACAGAATAGCTGTCGGCAAATACCGCATATCCACCTGCTGTTGCAGACGAATTTGTAATAAAAGAATTGGAAAGTCTTCCATAGGAATTAAGTTCCAATACTTCAGTAGCTTCACCTGTCATTATCATATTGCTTATGAACCAATAACCAGTCGTGCATGTAAACTGGTAAGTATCCATATCAATTACTGGTCTATTGGCACCGGTTGGGTTATCGCCTCTAACAGCAAGATAACCATACATGTAAATGGGAGTTGTGGCTGCGCCGGCGGTTCCTGTTATTGCTTCACCGGCTGTAAAAGCCGAAGCATTATGCATAACCCAAACACCATTGCCGGCAACAAGTGCAGCAAACATGTCCCCAGAAGTTGTATCAGTAGAGATATTAACTGAACCTCCTACGTTGGCTACTCCTGCAGAAGCATTAGTTGAACATGCTGTTCTATCAAGAACCACTGCGCTTGAAGTAGTATATGAAACAATCTCATACCATCCCTGCGTAAAATTCGTTCCGTCAATAATATGAATTAAATTACCGACCATAGAAAGAGTAAACGCAGCAGAAGAAGCAAGGGTCGTACTAGAACCTACCTGAGTAAGATCAGTAAGAGCAAATTCGGCAGCGGTTTGCTGGGAATAATCAACTCCAAAGGTTCCACCAGTAGGTGAGGCAGTAGAAGCACAGCCAGCTACCGTATTAGCAACTGCAATGGGAGCATATGTAGCACCTACTGTTCCTACTACTTGGGATGCTTCACCTACAGCAGCTTTCAATGTAGCCGCACCAGCATTGACACTTGCTATTTCATACCATCCGGGCTTCCAGTTGGTTCCTGATTTGATGAAGACATGAGCGCCAGCATCACCAGCCGCAAAAGTGTAAGAAGCAGAAGTAACTACAGGGCTATCGCCAGTAGCTGAAGTAGCAGCAAGATCAGTTAGAAAATTTGCATTGTTTGTATTGAAACCACCTCCATTGACGGAAGCAGCAGTAGCATCCTTTCTGATATTCCATACTGTAGTTGCCGAGATAGCTGCAAAAGACTGTATAGACCAGAAAATCTGGATTACAGCCATCAGTGAAGCAAGCAGTATTCGTAAATTAATCATCTTTCTCATAATCAATCTCCTTCCTTATGGTGCTCTATAGCCATCAAGAGACAAGGAAATCCAAGTCACTGTCGCGGCGCTATCAACATTGAAACAGATTGAATCTCCTTTGGTTACCGTAACCGTAGTCCAGTCGCTGATATCAAGATCCTGAGCCTTGTTTGCTGAAGCCGCTATTTCAGGTTCATGACCATTACACATGGAATCCGTATTCGTGGGCTGATAATTAGTATAAGTATCTTTCCAGACATCAATCTTGATAGCTCCGTTCTGATCAGCAAGAATTGTCCAGCCAGTCAGTGTCATGTTTGATTTCGCTGTTACGCATTTCTTCAATCCTGTCGTAATAGCCGAACCGGCTCCATCAATAACGAATGTAATCGCATCAGAAAGATTACCTGTCGTTCCCAGCGTACCTACGCTTTTCTCTACACCGTTTTCGGAAACTTTCGTTGTTCCAGCGCCGGTGCCTTCCCAGTAAATACCATAATCGCCCGGATTTGGAGTAAGGGATGTATTTGTTCCGGGCATTAAGTAGCGGTATCCATCAGTAGCCGTGCTAACAAATTCACCAGCATAGACACTTGTAAAGGGGTAAGCTTCAGTGCCTACCGTAGGAGTACCAGCTCCAATAGGTATCAAAGAACTGTCCATCTTGATAAAACCCTTAGTTGCATGGGTCGTACTACGAAGAACAAGATTCTCTGATGCTGAACGTCCTCCATTTATTGCCTGATCCGCAAAAGATGTCCCTGCTGTCACAAGGATAAAAACTGCGGCAATCAAAGATAAAATCAGCTTTTTCATATTCATCTCCTTTTACTTATTTGTTTAACAATACCACATGACAACAGAAATCTTCTTGGAAGCACCCAGCCTGTTCTTAATAACAACAGGATTGACAACAGAAGTCCCAACGCAAAGCATAAGGTCTGTATCAGCGTTGGCCGCAACTCCGTCAGAAGAATTACTCCACAAAAAGACGTTACCTGCATTGTCAACAGAAAACTGGGCTCGTTGCTCGTCATTACCAGCAATAATCTGCCCCATAGCATGGTTTGTGATTGTTGGTAACGAGAAATTGCCGTCGTCAGCTATCGTTCCACTATACATCCACATTGTCAATCCATTCGTAACCAACGAAGAAGCATTGACAACTCCCGGAGTGGTACCTCCAATTATTCCCGGCGCTGTCTTATCAAATGCCGTAGCTCCATCAGCAACGTTCAACAATGCGAGTATAGCTGCCTTGTTTAACGTAAGAATGGACGTGTAAAAATTCTGAACTGTAATATTATTTGTTGCCGCCAGCCCCACAGGCACAATCGGTAACAAATCACCATTTGCAACTGATGTTTTCGCCGCAAACTCGCTTATTTTCTGTCCCATGTCTTATCCCTCTCTTAATTACTAAAAAGAATCAATGTTATTGTTTTACTGGATCCTAATCTATTCTTGATAACTATTGGATTTGAAACCGAAGTGCCTACACAGAACTTCTCGTCAGTATCTGCATTAGCGGCGATATTAGAGGAATTGAACATTAGAAAAACATTTCCATTAGGATTGATAGTAAATATCGCCCTGTCTTCGTCTTCTCCGATAACCAATACTCCAAAAGAAGCAGTTATCACCTCCGTCAGTTCATACTCTTCATCATCGGCAAGTTCAATAGTTTCAACACCTAAAGCAGAAGAACCTCCACTAATTTCAACAGGAGGTACCGCAACTACAGAACCGTCAGAAAGAAGATATTTAGCAGGGATATAAGGGAGAGAATTGTAAAGTTCAGCAAGTTCTGCGTTTGGGCCTGAAAGGATGTTTGCTTCTTCTGTTAATGAGTCTGTTACAGAACCGTCAGGCAGCAAGTATTTAACCGGCTGATAAGGAAATTTGTTGTATACAGATTGTCTTCGGCTATTGGGTGGTAATATTTGGGCCATTGTTTTCTCTCCTTTTTCTTCCTAAAGTATAACCATCAGGAATTTCGTCTACTTCCTTGACCCTCATGTCTTTGATCCCATTGGTTATCCATATCGTTCCAGTATGTATATGTTCTTTTCTAGATTTTAATTCTCCATTACTCGTGCTTTCTTTATGTAATTTGCAATTTGTTCTACCTCGCCCCCACCCATCTGGAAATTGTTCTTCAGCACGAACCATCTTGTCATGAACCCCATCAGTTATCCAGCACATACCTTTAGAACCTACCGGCTTTTGAACCTCTTGTTGGGTCTGTATATTGATCACCGGTTCTTTGTCCCCTGCCTTTTCAAGTTCAAGGATTCTCTCCTCTAAGCCGTGAACCTTTTCTAGAACCATGTTGACAAATATTTCAACAAGATTCTGGCACCCAGCTATTTGAGCAACCAACGCCTTCGCTTCTTCTGAAAGAATCCTTTTATCGTCTGCCATAAGTAGTAATTTACTTTCGTGCTTTCTGTTTCTAAAGTCTTAATCGGAAAGAACAACCTGCTCAGCATCATCACTAAGACCCGTACCATCCTCATACCCACCAGTAGGTTCCCCTCCGCGAGGACCCATAACATCACCTGTCGTTATTACCTTTGTCACTTCATTTGACCAGCCTGATTCTCTCCATGTAGGTCCGGCACACCAAGTTCCGTTATTTACAAGGTGATAACCATTGTAGGAAGCAAGAACCCAATAATAAGTGCCAGCAACAACCTTATGAGTAAAGCTTCTTGCTTTGGTATCAGGGATAAGATACCGTTTAGTATAATTTCCAGAAGAAGTGCCCTCATACAGAATAAAAGCCGCAGGGACCTTATCGTCATAGTCCCATGTGAAAGTTACCGAGGCCTTTGCGTTTGACGAAAAGAAAACGATAAAGAAGACGATTAGAAGGAGTTTCTTTAACATGGTTGCCGTCCTTTTATTCCACGTCCCAAACGGTTATGATCAAAGTCAGTTTAGTTATCGTTGTACAGGAATCAACATTGATTCTGATTGTCTGGGTTGCTGTGATATCTTTTGTCCAACCAGTCATTGTGGCGTCTTGCGCTTTGATTCCATCAGCAATAGTTATAGGGGCCGCAGCCGTAATACTATCTTCGTCTGTGGCAGGGTAATTAGCATAAGTATCTTTCCAGAGGTCTATAACGATTGAACCTTGCTGATCTGCAAGCGCCGTAACACTCTTTATCTTTGCTGGATGGGTAAAATAGATATCTCCTTTGATTCCAGTCGCTATTGCTTCACCATGGCCGTCAATTTCATAAATGATATCTCTAGCTGCCGGTAACGCATAGTTAATACCACCTGAACGGAACTTGAAACGATTGTTACTTGTGTCTATTGTAACGGCAGCTTCAGAAGTCATACTGTTATTGATAAGCAAGTTACCGATTCTCCATGATCTGTAGCAACCATAAGCAATTCCAGAATAACCAAGAACGCAATCAGAAGAACCAGCAGGAACCTGAAGCATTCCTTGCTTTGCTATATCAACATACATCGTAGTAGCGATCTTATTGGAGTTATCATCTTGGGCACAGGTTTTTGCCTTACTCGGACCTGCTGCAGGAGGCATAGCAAAGCAAGGAACACAAAAGAATATTAGTAACGCAAAGATTAGGAAAGTAATTGTCTTATTCACCGTGTTGCCTCCACTTCTACTACAAAGTCAGATAACGGGGTTGCCTGATTTGCTACTCTAACGGTAAGTGGAGTTACAATTAGCGGATACTTATTTTTCTCCGTAAAAGTATTATAAGGCTCTACCTCTTGTTCTACAGTAGGGGAAATCAGGTTTGTGCCTTCACCACCAAGTAAGTCGGTACTCCGTGGATTGAGAACTAGCACATCAGCGGCATCAGGCGATACGCCACCAGTTACCGGATAGGCACGTACTGCATATAGATATACCCTGCCCAAATTGGCCTTCCATACTTCCTTACCAAGAATAACATCAGGAACGGAACCGTCAGAGGAGTCAGATTTGTAAACGATCTTAGCAACAATCCCTCCCTCGCTGAATGACTGAGTAGTAACTGTATACGTACCAGCAGCGAAACAAACGGTTGTCATCAGCATAACTGCAAACACCATTAAGGTTACAAATATCTTTTTCATTATTCTTCTCCTGTTTTTAAATTATCCAACCACAGCCGTCCAGTCTATACCATGATTCTTTATCAGCTTGTCCAGAGCATATCTAACTGGGTCTATCGTGTGGTTATGTTTGTCAATGATAATTGGAAGCACCGCGCCTGTCTTGCTATCTTGTTTGTATGAGTAAAGCTTAAACTCTTCCGCTGTATGCTTGCAACGCTGATGAATATGAATAACCGCGAACTTTCGCAAAAACTCGATTCCGTCTTCAACGCTACCTTTCCACTTGTCGCATGATTCAGTTCTCATCTTGAATTCTTTTTTCAAGTATGAGATTGTTTCCGGCCTTGCGTTATCACAGCGAATAGGCCAATCCATGTAACCGGGAACTACTTTAAAGAGCTCTGGAATCTCATTCAGTTCAACACCTACGCCGTACGCTTCATAGTCAATGTAAAGTTCATTTTTAATAATGTAACAGCGTATCAGTGTAGTAGGGTCAGTAGCGAAGCCCCAGTCAGCGCCGTAATAGAATTGCACATTGTCCGGCGCTTCAAACTCTTCAACAACATACTTGCCTTTGAAGATACAGGCATCGGAAATTGACTTTGGGTTGCCTTCCCAAACATGGTCATAAGCATCAGGATCAACTCTTAATAGATAAAGACGCTCTTTGTCAAGGATCTCTGGAAAATATGGATTGTCTCTCCATGTAGCTTTCTTTGAAATACAGTCATCAGGAATATTCTTAACAAATCTCTGGTATGTAGGGTCATCAACTTCACCTGTATTCCACGACAACCATATTTCGCTACCCGGTTCACGAATAGTAGGAATAAGAATCTCCCAAGACTCATCTGACACTGACTGGGCTTCCTCTACCCAACAGATGTCAACTCCTTCTGTAGACTTGATCTCCAAAGGGTTTGCCTTCAACCCTTTGAAAATGAATTCACTTCCTATTGACGATCTTATCGAATCTCTCTGTATCGTATAATAATCATTCAACCGCAGCATTTCTATCTGTCTTGAAAGCAACTGATGAACAGATTCCTTGATAGACGATTGGTATTCACGTGTACAAAGTATTCTTTTCTTCTGGCTTGTAGCAAGAGCTGAAAGCAATCTGGAAAATGTCCATGAACGAGCACTCCCACGTCCTCCGTGAACAGATTTATACCGATGGGGTTCTACCATGAAACGGTAGAACGGCGGTATCTTTATCCTAACAGGCTCTCTTGATACAAGTGGAGACAACATATGTTACTTTCTCTTCTTGCCCTTCTTTGTAACCTGTTTGACCGGAGCCTTCTTAACATCTTTCTTGACATTCTTATTCTTCATTGTCTTCGTCTCCTTCTATTGTATTTAAATATTTATCAAAGCGTTCTTGATCAGTTCCTTCTGCCTTTTCTGTTTCATCCTCTAAAAACTGAGGCCAAAAGATCTTATCGGTTACGCCTTTCTCTTCCTTATTATGAATCAGCATCTGTTTCATACTCTTAATACTCCGTTCCAACCTTCAAGACCGTAGTCATCAAGCATAAATGCCTTACCAATATCCATCCGGAGGCTCTTATCAACATCATCGTTTTCAAAGCCAATCATAGTATTTAATTCAGCTGCTGTAGCTTCTAAGCCGGGAATCTTTAAATCAGCAATATCTTTAGCCGACTTGATAGAACGAATCATAAAATTAATTTTCTTTGTTTGTTCAGAAGAAAGACTCAAGCCTTTCTTTTCGATAATTTTATTGGCATACTTCTTAAGTTCCCTCTTGACATCCAAAACGTAACCTTCGTCAGCAAAATCAAAACCCATCTTTGCCCAAGCGTACTTACCTATCGTGATATCAGCAAACAAGTTTATCTCTTCTATACCGAACTTCTTACATAGTTTCTTGGTGTTCTCTAAGAAAGCAGTACAATAACCTTTGGCTTGATGTTCTTGTGTTTCAAAAGAAACATGATCTATATCCATAGAATAGTCTTCAATATCAAAATCAGCTTCACCAAATGGCTTACCTTCTTTATAGAAAACAGTAGCGCAAGAAATAGTACCGTCAATAGTTGCTTTCACATCTATTTCAACTTCCTCTACACCTTCAAAATTAGCCAGATCATTAAAAGAATCTGACTTAATGCCATACTCTTCAATTATACTCTTGTTACCGTGAACCTTAGCTTTGACCTTATGGTCTGATGAAGAACTCTTCTCGGCAAACTTACCATCATTATCACGTGGGTGCTCAGTCTCTATGAAGTCAGAGTCGGTAGTAATGATTCTGCCGTTACTGATGTCTTTAATTCTTTCCAGTATCATCGTCCTTACCGAAATCAAATATGATTGTAGTAGGAGCCTGAGGAATAAGAGGCGTACCTCCTTCACCTGTCAACTCTCGTTTATCCTTGAAGATACCTACTTCCTGACCCATCTTGATAAGAGTCTGAACCTTATCATAAAGTTCAAACTCAGCTTTGACATATTCTATTTCATCTCCGGCCTTACCTTCTTTGCCGTCTTTAGCAAGCTTTCGAGTTACTTTGTGAAATCTAATCTTCTTAATAGCTCTAGTCGCCATCGGCGGAAGATCCTTTAGATTTGTAACCCGTAAATCTCCGTTCTCATCAAGGTAATCACCCATATCAGAATAAGCAAGCAAGTTCATTTCCTTGAGAACTCGTTCCTTAGTAGACGTAAATCTAGTAGACAGTCCTTTCTCGTAGTGATTGATCGCCGGGAAGATCTTAGGGTGTTTTAACAGATCATGTGCTATGACATGCGCTGATCGCTCAGAGTAGCCTGCCCGTATAGCTGCTGCTGTACCATTGTAATCCTTGAGATATTCATTCACAAAATCCCTTTGCTTCCTTGTCAATCCATCTAAGTCTTTACGCAACTGCCTTTCAAGCTTTTTTAAATCCTTCTTCAATGCCTTTTCTGAAATATCTGTAGTTTTCTTACGTTTCTTATACTTCTTCTTCGGAATTTCTGTAGGAAACTCTACAATGATCTCATCATTATTACGTCTTCTATTCAATTTTGGCATATAAATATACATTCTTTCGTAGTTATTCAGTTCACATTTATATAAATTGAAAACTAGATAGCGAAAAAATTCTTTAAGGGGATATTTGGTGAAGCCGAGTGGATTTTAAATAAAAGAAAAGCAGGGTAAACTTTAATTACTCTGCTTATATTAGACTTGTTCTTGGCTAAAAGAAAACGATTAGAATGGGTTTATATATCAGGGACTGCGTAAGCTAAATTCAAACCCCACACATCAGCATATATTGGAGTCATTGTGCTACGTCCTTCTCTAAATTGCCAACCAATGCCATATGTGTATATTTCATTGCCTCCAAAGAACTCTACATGAATTGGAGGAACTGGGTCACCTTGATTTAAAAGGCGATATCCTTTTGGAGGTTTTATCTCCTTACCTTTTCTATCTCTTCCGTATGTGGGTTTCATATTATTCGTCTTCTATTAGTAAACCTGAAAGCATACCTGCTACTGAACCAATTAACCAATGTAAAGAATAAAATGTATACCCTACACTATTAAAATATCCACACAGGAATATACTTGCCAAAACTATTGAAACTATACATAGGCCTCTTACCATGTTTTTCTCCTTATGGATTCTTTTCAACAGAGATAAATCCATATTCTTTTCCAAACATTTCTCCCGGCAGCTTGAACCAAATCATAGCTCCTGCAGTCTTTTTGAAAGCAAACCTATGTTCATAATGAAACTTGTTGCATCTTTTACAGTAAAACACAACATCCCTGTAAAAGAAACCATCTGTGTATACCCTGTCATAAGCAATTTCCCAAGAATGACAGTTCATAATACATTTCATAATACATTTATACTTTGCTACGTAAGGACGGTTAATGCTGATGAATTCTTTTATAAATTCAATTATGGTTCTTACCATTTTAAGCTCTCCGCATATGCTATTATTTTTGCAACGATTTCTTCTCTTTGCTTCTGCTGCTTGATATCTTGAAAATCACTGATAGGAATTATGTTGCTTTCAATCAATCTCCTTTTAGATTCCTCTACATATAATTTCAAAGCAAGCTCAGCTGCTCCGACCAATTCTTCCGGCTGTACAAATCCATCTAATAGCATGGCAACGTTACGGTCAACAAGAGCATTGAACTGAACATCATTCCGGTATTTTTCAACTAACTGATCATGAGAATATTTCATTAATCTTTACCTTTAATGATTGGTTCTGGGACTTTCCAGCCTTGGCGCTTCTCTTCTTTACGTATAATAGTAAGCATTTCAAGAAGCTCTTCACGAGAATAGATAATATCTTCGTCTTTATGACCTCTTATTACCTTGACATAGATATTACCTACCGTAAAATTCTGCTCAAACTTATTTCCACAGGAATGAAATCCTAAAGTAAATTGCTTGATGATCCAGCCAAAAATTCCATAAAGAATATACGCTTTGTATGTTCTCATATTATATATTTTCATACATCCCTCCAGTTGGTTACTACTCTATATGTCTTATGCATTATTTTTTGTCTTCAATGTCTCTTCCTTCCTTAGCATTTCAAACATTTCAAGAGTGTTTGATTCTATGGGTTCTTCTTTTAAATAAAATATCTTATTTTCATTGATAGCATAGTTGGCTCCATAAGTATCTGTGTAACAAAAGAATTTTCCCTCTCTTGGGAGCATATGTCCTATAAAACTAATTCCCTCGCCAGTATCTGACATTACCGTTATACGTTTATTTCTATTGGAATCTTGCACCTTTGTTCCTCCATTGGATTATAAAAGAACAGGAACCCAAGGAACCCAAGGCTTTTCACTACTAATTAATTCTTTTATTTTTTCTTGAGCATCACAAGGGCTTCTAAACTCAATAATGTTAAAACCTGCCTGATAGAAACGTTTCTCTTTCCATTTTAACAATCCATGGAAAAAAGACTTATACTCTATAATTTGTATACGATACTTTTCCCCATTTGTCATCAAAATGTATTTAGTTTTTACCTTCATCATACCATTCTACCATCATAACCTTCAATCAGCTTTTCTATAGGTTTTTTAACAGACTCGTGCGCAAAAATATGATAGCATATACCCAAAAGTTCTATTTCGCCTCTGGCAAAAGCGACATGATTATAGAGAGATATTTCCTCAGGAAGAATAACAATATTATTCTTACATTCATCCCTTTTCATTGGGGGAATCTCTCTAATATAGACTCTATTAGGAATGGCATTCCCTTCAATTGAGATTTCAATTTGCTGACCATCTACTGGACCACCTATAAATAAAAAGCTTCTTTTCATTTCTTACCTCTTTATTTTTATTATAGCCGGTTTTAATGAAATCTTTTAATTAATCGTCATCGGATTTCAATAAGCCCCAAAGGTCTTTATCTGTTTCGGCAAGCTTAACAGGTTCTCCATCTGAAACAACCATAAGTCCGTGCTGCCGGCAAAGAGTTTCATACTCTTTCACAAACCGGTATTCTCTTTCATCTTTAAGCTTGCATTCTTTGGGAATAGTAAAAGGATAAGCTGTAAAATTAGTATAGGGACAAACCCATTTTTCAAAATGAAGATCAGGACTTGTTCTCTTGTGCTTTAACGGGCAGTTCTGGCAATTATCTATCGTAATTATCTTCATTGATTTACTCTTATAACAGGAGGTTTTACTATTTCAGTGCACTTCAAATAAATTGAATTTGGTTTTGTAACATCCGTATGAATCTCTAAGATATATCCATCAGAGCAACTTAGCAATACTGTATCAGGAAGAATAGTTTCGATAGTGGCAAAAATTCCGGTTCCCATGTAATCATACATCTTATCTATAGAAACAGAATCAATCAGAGGGACTGCGTTTGCAAAATAAGTATTTCCATCTATTCTGTACTCTTTATCAAGAATATCAGTTGAAGTAGGTGGGTCTACTGTGATTGGCCTTTCTGATGGAATACAACAAACTCCACAACATCCCGAAATAACAATAATCAAAATACACATCAAAAAACTTTTCATGGTTACTCCCCTTTAGTCAATACTATCATGTTCTCTACAAGAAACCTTCCTCGGCATTATTGCCTTATGCTTAGACCAAAAATCCTTGTGAAACCTGTTGAGCTTCACTATACGACGATTCCTGTAAAGAAACCGGAAGTAACTGAGCAACAGTTGCTTTGCTTTCAGTTTAAAACATTGGAACTTGGTTGGTTCCTTGGTAAGAGCCTTATGGTAGAACTCTTTTGTTTCAAGGGTCTTGCTCTTGAACTTCTTGAGACAAATGAGCCCAAGTGCTAACAAACAAAGCCTAACACAAAACCTAAACCAATCCATGTATATTCCCATGCTTGCATTTATTCTTCCTCCTGAATATCCTTCGTATTTATTTCTATTACCTTATCCAATGAAGCGCCTACTTCATGGGCAAGCATTACCAGATACCAGAGGGTCTTACCAAGGACCCTTAGAACCTTTTCTTGATTTTCATCCGTTCTTACCGGTTTGCCTTCACACTGATCATAGTAAAGATTCTTGATAGTATCATTGACATTACCTACTTCACCAGCAAGACCGTGAGCAAGAAAAGAAGCACCTTGCAAAGAACCCATATCTGGATACTTAGCAGATTCTTTAACAATAGACTCATACTTGTCAAGAGTATTAATAGCAAACTGAAACCCTGCTATTTCTGAGAAAGAAGGAGTGTAGCTAAACATATCCTGTGCTATTAGATCTTTAAATTCATACTGGGGTAAATCTTTTTCTGACAAAGTACACTTATCCATTATCACCGTCCGTAGTACTGCTTTTACCATTTTCTGTTTTTATCAAATAAACTAGGGCAGGAAAAACATCGTCTTCCTTAACAGCTTCGAATACTCCGTTTTCAGGGTCTCCTTTTAGATGTCTAACTATTACCCACTTAGAACCATGAGCTTCAACCATTTTACCTGCATAAATTATCTGTAACATACCTTCAAGCATTCTTAACCCTCACTATCTCATACTGGCCCAATTCATAATTCTTTCGTTCTACTTTCCCTACGTATTCCATAGGGCAATCTACATACACCTTATTCAATTCTAACTTTAATACGTTAACTTGTACACGATCGCTCATCCCTTCCATTATATTCTCAGCTATCTTCCAAGCAAGTTCAATGTCGCTAAAAACCCCTACGATAACATCTGGTAAATAGTCTTCATGCCAATCTTCAACTACTAAATACATAATTTATCCTCTATATTCACTTCTTATGCGCCACAATTCAGTAGCTTGGCAAACACTGCCCGGCTTACCAAAAGCATCAGAAACCCCAGAAGCATTCAGTAAAGTAAATACTAGATGGGAATTTTCTTGAATATACTCATTCCATAGAGTAGAATATAATTCTTTTACTTCTTTCAGATTAACGGGCTTCTTTCCTTTTGCCTCTTTCCAAGAAAGACCTGTACTTCCATCTTCAAATATCTTCGCAGCCTGATATATCTCTTCAATTGATTTGTTGCCTCTGCCTGTTATCCTCGCATAAAAAGCAGAAAACCTCTTGTCTCCTTTACTACTACATTCCAAGAATGGTGCCTTACCATGCTTTACCATAAGATATTATACTCCTCTGCAGCATCTTCCCATGCAAATTCTCCCATCCCTCTCCACAATACGTAGCTGTCTGGAACCAAAACATAAAAATTGGGAGAATAATCATGAGAAAATCTATCATTGAAAAAGTTAACAATATGCTTCCCGTAGAACTCATTTACATTATCTGCTACAAGACTGTCTGCAACACTTTCTCTGTCAAAGTTATCCTTACAAATAATTTTCATTTTATATTAGTTCCCTTTCTAAAACTCAAAAGAGCTTTAAAGACTCATAAGTCAAAACATCCTTCCACTCTGAAGTTTCATTATTACGGTATTGGAGTTTCTTAACTGGGATGAAATTTAAAGGACCTTGTCCTTGATCTAATTCATAATGTGTCACCACCCATCTTAGTTCAATCACCTTTGGTTTCCAACCAAACCATCTTAAAATGTTTTTTAACACTTTTGTTTACCCCTCAAGTATGAACTGCATCAATAATTTTATCTGCCAGACCGCCTATTAAATCCCAAAAAATCTAGATCAGACTTAGGTTCAACCATAAAATACAAGTAATGGACAGTATTGTCAGGAGGAAAACAAATATCCTCAACGTGCTTAATGGTTGTAAAGATTTGCTTGCCAGTAAATCGGAAGATTCCTTCCTCCTCAAAAGGCTGGTCTTCAAATTCAGTAAAAAGAATTTCCTCTCCAACATTCAACTTAACTGATGCACCTATAAAAAGGTAAGTAAAGAAATACTTCTTAATCTGACTAAACTGCTTACTTTTGGTTGGAATTATGTGTTTTAACATTTTACCTACCCTTTATTTCATCTATAACTGCTGTCAATTTCATTAAGAAATCTGCCATCATACTTTCCCTAGAAATCTGCCTGTAAAGATTATTATAGCACAGGTAATGATAATCATAAGTTTCTTTATCAATTGAAAAAGCCACATAAAACTGCGTATAGTGTTCTGATCTTTCAACTTCAGCGTTAACAATAGCAGCTTCACAAAAACAAATCCCTATTGTTGATTTGAATTTTGCAGTTTCAAAGACATCTAGCTGAAACTTTTCATTCATTTTACAATCCTCTTATTACTTGACGTAAAAAATAAGGCATGTCCATTACTTTTCTAGATTTACTGTATCTATTTAAGAAATCCATAAGAAAACGAAGGTCTTCTTTTGGAAGGCGAACAAAATTAACATAGCATGGATTACCATCTATGCAGATTACGGCCCAGCTATCGTCTTTATAATGGTAATCAATACCGACATTAATACTTTTAAGTATAATATCAGCGTCCTTCCTTAACTGCTCTATATCCGTAAGTCCAAGAAAGGAAAGTATCTTCTGCCTTATTTTGTTCTTGATGTTCCTGTACAATGTTTTCCTCCATCAAAGCCAAAACCAGTTCCATGGCAATTAGGACATATACGAAGACCTATAACTTTCAAAAGAATCTTCTTAGCGCCTTTACACCAAGTGCACGGGTATACCTTCTGTTGAGTTTGCATAAAATTGATTACTCCATGGATTGAATTGAATATACCCTTCGCATTCTTCTGGAGGTAAATTATAATTGCCAACTATCTTGCAATACCAACACATAGGCAAGTCACAACTACCATTGCAATCACGACAGTTACAAGATTCATTTATACATGGGCTGCAAAGCATTACTCTAACCTCAACTTGTTACTCCTAAGAGCATATTCATTTATCCATTCCTTAGAAGCTTCCATAAAAATTTCATCATTGATATCTATTTTATCAGAAGTTGGATCACCAAGAACAATTTTTCCTTCGTCTGTATAAACAAAAGAAAACTTTATCCATTCCCCTTTACGTTCAAGGATTTTGATCATCACTCTTTCCCTGAAAGGATTTTCGTCTTTAAGTGCATAATACTTTCCAGGCTGAAAATTGACCTTCTCAGCAAAGTAAGTCTGAGATACCAGAAATATCATCACAAGAACCCAAACAGCGATGAAAGATAGAAATAAAATAATAGGTGTTTTGCTTTTATTGGACATGATTATTTATCCTTTCTGCGGTTTATCTTGTGGTACTTTAATCAATTCATTATATTCCTGCACCCATTCGATAGGAATGCGACGACCGGCTGCAATATATACTGACATTGCATCAATAATCTCATCACGACGTTGTTCATCATGAATATATCTAGGTGTTAATCCCAAAGGAGGCTTTACTGACTTTTCTTCGGTTTCTATTACACACAACCATCTAACAGGTACTGACATTACTGCTGGATTGGTTTCAGTGCCAAAATTAACTGGAACTCCTCCTTTTATTGTAGACATATGAGATGGACCCATAACAGTACCTACCTTATTAAGGTGCTCTTCTAAATAAGGTAGATTCTCAAATGCATCCATGTAGGCAATCACTCTAACCTTTGTTCCTTCTATTATTTCTGTACAGTCTTCGACTTTTTCCAACCAATACAAAGGAACTTGAAAGATCTCTTCTTCAAGACCAGACCCAAATATGACAGGGACATTACCTGTATTCGAAATTCTAGCACAGAAGTACGTTCTTCCAATTTTTCCTAAATGTTTCTTTAAAGAAGTAGTACTTGCCGCCAAACCATTCATCCACATTACATCTTCACATTTTATCAACTTAACTCTATAATCAGGAGGTGCCATCTTACTTCCTCTCTATTTTAATATCAAAGTCTTTACGGTACTTAAGCTCTTTGCGAATAGTATTACAAAGATCTTTATACTTAACCTTGAACCAATCTTCACCAACAATCCAGTTTAAATACGAATTTGGTATATCTTCTATATCTTTACCTTTATACTTACCAAAAGGTATCTGCCCGAGTGATTCTGCCATTTTACCAAATCCTACTTAAAAAGAAACTTAATCAAGAAACTATCGTCTTCATCTGGTTTCAATTTTAAAGAAGTTGATTCTCCGTACGTACTTATTTCAAAAGTACCATCACCATCCCTATTAACATTGAAAAAACCAGCTGAAGTAATCTTTTTACCTTCTGCAACCTTAGCCGCTTCAATATGTGTAATATAAGCAGGAAAGATAATAGGCCACATTGAATCTACAATAATATATTTCTTTTCCATTATTCTTTCTCCTTGACTATATTATAAACGGCTTTAATAAATTTCTAAGCAACAATCCTAATGATCCCTGCGTTTATAATATGGCGATCGCACATTAAACAAGGAGAAGCACGAATTTCACATTTATTCTTCATATCATATCCAGCTAAATAAAGAGTAGCTCCAATGCACCTTTCACGGCCTGCATTCATAATTGCATTAGTCTCTGCATGCACAGAGTTGCAAAGCTCGTAACGTTCACCAGCCGGAATATTCTGTTCCTCTCTCAAACATTTACCTGTATCACAACAATTAACAGAACCTCTTGGTGAACCTGTATACCCTGTGCCCACTATCTGATCATCCTTTACGATAACTGCTCCGTAATTCCTACGAAGACATGTACCTCTCTTAAGAACTACTGAAGCAATTTCCAAATAATATTCGTCTTTGGTTGGTCTGTTCATTTTAAATACAATCCGATTGAAATCCCGATGGCAATCATTCCTAAAAATTTACATATCGAAAAGATAGTATCCCAAAAAGTATAGTACTCATCAGGATATTGGTATCCGCAATTCTTGCAGACTTCCATGGTATCTTCAAATATACCGCACTTAGGGCATTTTGGTTCTTCTTTTTTAAACATTATCCCTTAACCTCTTTTTATGATATCAAGACACCACTTCCTATACCATTTATCCGTTAACGCATCAAAACCGCAGCCCTTTTCTGGTTTATCATTAATCCATCGCACATAACACTTTCGAGGAATCCTATCCCTATAAATAATATAATCGCAAGTAGTAGTATTAGTATCGTGACCACATCCAAGACATTTAATTACAGACATTAGCCTTGATCCTCTTCGTTAAAACCAATAGCATTAAACTCATTCATTACTCTTTTAAAATAAATTGTTATTCTAGCAAAATCAGCGAGCACTCCTCTGTAAGAATCATTACCTTTGGCCCTTGTTTGCATAGCCGCACCTGCCATCATCATATGAAGATAGGCAGCATTTAGATTTTCACCGGCGTGATCGTCTTCTTTTGCCATGATAGGCTCCTTTTAATTTTGTCTCCCCGGAAATACATTTTTTTTCGGGAGGATTATTGTAGAAACTTCTTCTTCCTTCGGTTCTTGGATGATAAGGCCTACGGCCAACTGAAGTTCACCGGGAAGATGTTCAAGAGCTTGTTCCAGCTTCGGATCCAGTGTAACCTTAGTCAGGTCAAGTTCTTCCTTCCAGCTTTCGGCAATATCATTAAGCCTCTTTTCATAGTCTTCTTTATCCTTGGCCATAATTCTTTTGCTGCCGGCGAAATTGCTTTTAACCTCAAATTTCTGGCAAATCTCAGTGAAATCAGAAAGTTTAAGCCCTCCGTTTTCTGTTTCAAATCGTGAAGCTACTTCGAGAGCTTTTTTAAACTCTCCATATTTTTCCATTGGAACAAAACTAACATCGGGAATTTGTGTGGCGCATTCGTCGAAAATTTCCTGAACCTTTGTATTCCATTTCTTTATCGGGGTTTCCAGTTTCTTCCGGTTCTTATCCAGCCAATAAACTTCCTTGTAAGGTATTCCCGCAACTCTTAACAAAGTATTTAGCGCCTGACTTAACAAAATTACTTGTTCAATACTGATTTCCATTTTTGTTCTCCTTGTTTTTTTAAAAGTCTAATGATCTTTTTAATGGTTTGTCTGGTTCTTTTTCTTTTACTGGAACTTCTTTCTCTTTCACCAACGGTTTTAAAGACTGTCTACGTTTTTCATTATTAACCGGATTTGTAAAAGATATCCCCTTTGAATTACCTGCTCCGAACTGTCCTAAAGTTCTTAAATTTTCAAATTCTCTTGCTGCTGTTTCAATTCCATAATCATTTGAACAACGATTACGAATTATAATTGAAAGAATTCTTTGGGCAGTCCGGTAGGCCTCTGTGTTTCTTAAATCTTGGCGACGTTCTAATATTTCTTGAAATGGCCTAATTATCCTTGCTACTTCAGCATGTGATTTGCCAAAAGAAACTTTTTGTTCTTGTTGCAATCTACTAATATCTATTCTTGCCAATTCCTCTTGATTTGCTTGATGAGACATAGAAACTTTGCCCGGAAGGCCGAAAACTTCATAAGGAAAAGTTCTAATTACTTTTTCTCCGTTGATATAGGATATGACATGAATTTGCATAGTATCCATATCATCATCAATAACAGAACCTGTAGTTCCATCAGGAAGACTTATTCTTTCCCCTAATTTATACGTTCTAGAAGCCATAATATTTTCAGGATTCTTTTGTTAGCAAGAACTCAATTACTACTTTCATTAATTTTTTGATTTCGTGATACTTAGCATAGCCCAAACCACTCTCCTTCACCCTTTGAACTTTGTGGCTATTATTTGGAGACATGCTAAGCAAAGCATCTTCAAAAACAGTAACATATTCCTTTTGAAGCCGATTTTTAAATTTCCAAAGTTCTTCTAAATGCTCATAAACTACCGAAAACGAATCTTCTATATCTAGAACATCATCTTTGGTTTCTCTATCGGTTCTCTTTTCAATAATACCTCCGTTACCATAAACTCCACGTCTGTGTATTGCAATTTCTGAAATATCACTTATTTCTTTTTTCTTTAAACGGAGCTCTTTTTTAAAGGCCATTATAAGGTAAAACTTTGTATAAGCATAAAAATGGTTGGGCAAAGGTATAGCCTTCCCTATCTTGTAATTCTTTAAGCAAAATTCAAAACAATCCCATCCCTTTGAAACAGCCTCTTCTTTTGAAAGAAAAACTCCTTTTTTAGAGAGTATTGCAACGATCCATTTTTCAAGAAAGGGTTTCATTATCATAAAGACCCGGTTCCTAAATTGATTTTTAAGATTATTATCCTTTTCATTCATCCACTGGATAATCAAACCATTACTAATGTCAATTTGGTCTTTATTCATTTAAAAAAACCTTTTCCTATACGTCTGATTTAATCGCTGTTAAGTTAAATTGATATAATGCTTAAAAGCCTACCCTTATTTTAAATTTGACGCCTTCAAATTCGTTTTAGCGGTTTTTTCTGCTATCCGTGAATTTAAATAAAGTGAAATATCAGGAATCCATTCAAAGAAATCCTTTAAAGACATGATATAAACATTTGCCGGTTCTGATGAAACTTTATTGTATACTATACATTTACACCCGGGACTACCGAAGTGTTCTTCAAGGCCAATCATTGTCAGTTCTGAAAAAACAATACACTTGCTTCTTAAATTACGGCGGAAAATAAGCAAAGGTTCCCTAGAAGTAAGAATGGAATCCTTTTCGCATTGAGACCACATAGAAATGAATTTTGGAACAGCCTGTTTGGAGTCTATGCAATCAAGTAAATCCCATTGCTTCTGAAGTTCGCCCATTACTTCTCCGTCTTCATCTTTTAATTTCTTTTTCTTGCCATATCCAGATTTACATTCAACGCAGAATACTGACATAAAAGGAATTCCAAGTTCATGGGTATAAGTAAAGTCTCCTGCTTGAGATTCTGATTCTCCTTTTGAAGCTTGTGTAAACCGAGCTCCAGAGCTGTCGCTTCTCCCGAATATATCTTTACGTTCACCCTTAGTTATATACAAAGATAAGTCTTTACAAGACTCTCTTTCAAAACCGCTCCCTTTTCTTTTCCCTTTGCCGCCTTTTCGTTTCTTCGTTTCTCCATTATTCTTCTTCATCACGATCCTCAATTATATATGAAACACCTTTTTTATTCCCGACCCTTATTACTTTGTCGGCCGCAGCTATGATATTTGGCTGATCTGAAACAATGATAATCTGCACCTTCAACTTTTCTGAAATCATCTTCAACATATGCGAAGCACGGATTTGATATTGCGCACTATGAAGAAACTTGTCAGGTTCATCTTGAACAAATATGGGAGCAGTTTTATTTAAAGACCATAAAGAAGGTATAAATGCAAGATTTGCAATATCAGCTACCCCTCCTCCTCCTGATTCCAGTATGTCATCAATTTCTTTTCCATTCTTAGAAAAAATCTTATCAGCTTCAGTACCATTCCGTCTTTCTTCAAATCTCAATGTAAATTCCCAAGGTTCTGGGAAAACAGATGCTAAAGCAAGAGTAACAAGATTACTAATATGAAACTCTATTTTTTGCTGAGTATTTTTAGCAACAATTTGAATAATCTTTCGAGCCTTTATACATACTTCAAGCTTGTGCTTGCTATCAACAAGCTCTGTTTCATATTGCTTTTTTTGATCTATGAAGGTTTTTTTCTGGCCAACCTTTTGTTCAAACAAGGTTCTGGCTTCTTTGATGGAATTTACCATTCGTAGTTCTCTTTCAGGGCATTGAATTTGGTTGTAATTTCTTGATCTACTTTTGCAAGCTCATTTTGAAGACTTATTATCTCAGAATCAGCCTGTTCTACAGTTTCCAAACCTTCTTCTTCTTTAAGGCGCTTCATTGCCCCGTTCAACTGGCCTGTCAAGTTCGCTTCATTAATCTTTGCCTCTTCAAGAACCTTTGACAGTCTAGCCATTTCATTAGCAATAAAAGGGTCGTGCTTTTTAGCCTGTTCCATTATTTATCCTCCAAAAGATTCCCTTATTTCTTCAGTAACTTCTTTTTCTATTTGATTTTCTTCACAATACAATTTCATATTATCTTCATAAATAAGTCCAACTTCCTTCTGGGAATTTAAACCTTCGACATATGATTCTAGACTGTCGTTCCTCTCTTGTTCTGAAATAACCTTATCCATTAAGAAAACATCTTCCGCCGGTTCAATAGGGATAAATATTTGCTTGCATTCTTTTGTTATCGTGTTGAAAATAACCATAAACGGTTTATGATTTATTTGGTCAATCTTATTCCTCATCATAGCTCCGCAATTAACAAGGAATCTTTTGCCAGGAGTCCGGTTAATAAAGCCCTGATGGTTATCTCCAGTTATAATCAAACCGTAATTATGTTTTCTCAAAAAGATGTTAGATGCCTCGTAATGCTCTTGTTGACTCCAGAGCTTTTCTTCTATAATCATCCTGTGGGCGACGAGTACATTAAAATGATGGGGTTCAGGTTCTCTAATCTCTTCTCCATAAGCTGAACCATAAAACATAACAGAACCATTTACGCTTTCTAGCAATAAAGTCTCTGAAAAATTTATGATACAAAAGTGCTCTTCTAAAGCCTTTCCAAGAGCTGCAAGAGCTGTATTTGGTTTTGTTCTGTATCGCATGTCGTGTTGGCCAAAGACAGTAATCTTTTTTATATCTCTTGCAGAATTATAAATGTCTAACAGTTCAATAAATTCAAGGTAAGATAATGCAGGGGTATCTGTCATATCTCCGGGAAAAACAAGTGCTTCAGCATTTTCTTCTCTAGCTGTTTGAATAATAAAAGAAAGCTTTCTTTTACAAGCTTCCCAGTAATTATCTTTCCTGTTAACAGGTTTATTTTTTGTTGTATGGGCGTCTCCTGCTGCTGCTATTATCATGAATTCACCATTGCGTTAATCGTATTTTCATCAAGTGATCTTAAACAAGTAGGGCAGGTATCGTTTTCTGACAAATATTTTCTATACTGTTTTTCTTTTTCTTGCTTGTTTTCTTTCGCCGCCTGAACTTTAGCCTTCAAAGATTTTATAGTAGCTACAAGAGTTTCGAGATTTTGTTTCTTTGTTTGCACAGAAGAAAAATTCAATTGGAGTTGTATAATTTCACTATAAGGCACTTCAGCTTCCAACCAAGCCTTTTCATATTCTATGGCTTCTCTTGTATTTTTAATGGTCGTTACAAGCCCTTCTAGACGACTTCTTTTTACTTCAATTTCATTCTTCCAGCTAATTAGTCCGTTTATTATTTCGGCCTCTTTTGCTACTTTCAAAATCTCTTTGTTATCTTCTATGTTTTGCTTTAAAATCTTAATTTCTGAAGAAAACTTCTGAAGAGAATAAATACCTTTCTCAACTTCTATCTTGTACTCTTCAAGTATTTCAATTTCACAAATATCTTCTTCTAGCTTATCTAAATAATTAAGATTTGCAATTTCTTGCGTTTTCTTTTCTATATCTCCTTCAAGGTTTTTACATTCCGCTTCGAGACGAGTTATTTTACTATTTTCATATTTCTTTGACTTGTCAATCACAGAAACCCCAACCAAGTCATTTATCATCTTTGCAAGCTGACCGCCTGAAATCTTTAATAGATAAGGATCATGTTGACCTTTGAAATTGAGATCGGAGAAATTCAGCACCTCTAATACTTCTTCTGGGACATTCCTTTTTACTACGTCTAATGTTTCGGTTTGGTTGGAAAGAGTATATGAGGAGGTAGAACCGATTCTTTCTTTTAAGATAGAAATTTCTTCTTTTGTAACAGGATCACAAAGAACCATTTCAGCAGCCATATGTTCTTTCTTTTTCATATCCCAATTTTCAAGAACATTACCGTTGGGCTGATCCTTGTAAATCCAAGAAATGGTTCTTAACAAAGTTGATTTCCCTGAATCAGAATCTCCACAAATTACGTTAAATCCCGGATGGAACTCAACGAAAGTTTCTTTGTGACTCTGGATGTTTACAAGGCCAAGACTTTTAATGTGCATTATTTATATTCTCTCGAGATTTCTTTTTCGTTAAAAAAGGAAGGTTCCAACTTTTCAAATGCTTCCATCATTGGAAGAGCTACTTCTTTCATTTGAGGATGCGGTTTTCCTGTTAGGCCGAGTGCTCTTTGAGCAAAGATATGCTGAAATTCTCTCAGGTCTGTCGTTGTCACAATTTCAGTTTTTAGAGAATTAATAAGTACGCTTCTGGCTTGTTGAGGACTCCAGCCCAGTTTTATCAAAGCGCAGTAAATCCATTCAGAACCGAAACAAGCAATCAGCCATAGAAGATCAGCAAGTGCTTTCTTGTTGAATATTGACCATACAGAGAAATTCTTTGGATTTACCCAAGGAGGTATAATGAACTGAATAAGTCTTTTGAGGTAATTCACAAATCTGGTTGATTCTTGAGATTGTGCTGGAGGCCGATGTCTTACCCATTCATGCGTAACTCCCCGATCACATATTATTCTGACAGTAGCTCTCATTAGCTGAGGTTCATTATAGGCAACAGCCCATTCTCGCAAAAATGATTGTTCAACGACGATATAATCATATCTAAATTCTGGAGACATTTGATTATCAAATTCCATCCAAGATCTTGAATTACCGCTTATAATTTCTAAATTTCTATGGTTCCCTGGTATCCTTGTCCAATGTTTTGAATGTTCTAAATATTTATTTTTCCAAGAGAATATTCTGCCGGCAAGTTCTTCATCGTAAGCCCTTCCTTCACAAGAATGCTCCAGAACAGTAAGATGATTATCTTTATTGATTTTATCAACAAATTTATTTGATGACTCTACGGTTAACGGTTTTTCAGTTTTATAACAAGTCCTTCCTGCTACCTCCATAAGGATGTTTGGATTTGGAGAATATTGATAAGGAAGTTCCGAATGTCCTGTCATAGCAAGTATTTCAAAAGACGGTTGTATGTATTCCATTGGTTATCTCCTCCCTTGTCTAATTAATTCAATTTCTTCTTCAGTTGGATTCATCATATCAAAGGCGTATTGAGAAAAGTGAGCTATTTTGACGAGGTCTCTAAGTTCTTCTATTCTCCCTCTTCTTGAAGCACCGTGTCTATTTCTGTATTTAGCAATATACTTCAAGCAATCTTCTGTATTTTCGACATCAACGTCATTTTTGATGTCAGGACCATATTGTGGCAAAACATAGTTCTTAATATGATCAAGAACTATTCCTTTAAAATGATTCCACCCTTTTTCTTTTGGAGTTTCTTCCATTATTTTCTCCTATTCAATTTTCTGATAACAGGTTTATAAATATAGCTACCATCTTCCTTGCATCCATTTGGGCAACAATAAAGCTTTTCTTCTGAATTCCTTTGAAGACGCCAATAATAAGAATTTTGATGATTCTCTTTAGGAACCTCTATGCAAGGAATATTGCAGAACTTGCATTTTTTATCCTGTGGATTTTGAGTAGTCCAGCCTCCCCATACCGGTATTTTGTTTGTGTCCCCTTTACCGCATTTAGGACAATTTGACGGTCTATATAAAGAATGAATTTTTAGTTCGTGGCCGCATTCTGAGCACTTTAGAATATCATACATTCTTCCGCCACGGCCAATGATTGTAACAAGATTTTTTTTCTCTAACATTTAAACTGCCTCATCAACCCAAAAACCTAAGACATTATCTTTTTCCGCAGGACAATATCCAGTTATCCTCCATCCGGGGTGATTATCATTAATCATTTTTACAATTTTTAAATGAATTTCATTGTTTCCTCGATTGTCGTATTCTTCAAGAGTACAATCAATTTCAAGATGATGATTTTCATGGAGAAACCTTTTCCTTTTGAATTTCTTATTCTTTTCTATCTTATTGATACCGTAATTTATCCTCATAAATATTCCTCCTTGTAGGAATATTATACTTGGCTTTAATGAAAATTTAAAAGTCCAAACTCCTTTTTTGACCACGAATCTTTTTAGCCTTCGATTTAACTTCTTTGATTTCTTGTTCTTTCATGGCAAGCCGTTTTTTAAACTCTTTCCCGCTCAGGACAGCCGAGAATTGTCCGCAAGCATCATCTTCAATATCTCGTCTAGAATTATCTCCTTTATTTTTAATTGATTCAAAAGGGCAATTGGAAGTCCATATATATCGGCAAAATTGACAAGTTCTGGACTTTGTTGACTCCATTATTTAAACCGTTCAACAATATTTTCCCATCTTCTAAGCATATCTCTTTCGAGAAATGAATCAAGGCCATATTCTTTGCATATATATTTAAACGATTCCATAGAAAGGTTGTTCTTTCTAAGTCTTGGGGCAGGAGTGTTTTTGAATGGGAGTTTTACAAGTTTAAGATTTCTTTCAAAATTTCCTTCAGGGTTTTCTTTGTCATTTTTTATATCATTGTATTTCTTACCTGTCTTTTTTAATTCATCAAGAAGGTATGATATAGCTGTTTTGGAGCCTATCCCCGGAGCTACGCCAGGAACTTTATCAGAACCGCAACCTCCAATGGCTTTTACTAAGACCCAATCTTTAGGTTGAAGCCTATAATGCATTTCAAATATCTTTTTTGTGGTCGTTTGCTTTTTTGTAATGGAATATACAGAACAGTAATCCAGCAGCTGAAAGAGGTCTTCATCGCCACTTATTACAATGGTCTCATCTGGAGTTGATCTGTCTATTACTAGCTTAGCAATAATGTCGTCTGATTCATACCCTTCAACTTCAAAGATATTGACAAAACCGAGTTGTGGCAGGATGTATTCTTTTAGTTCTTTAAATTGATCAGTTACTATAAAAAGGTTCTTTTGTTCTTCTTCACTCATTGGTTTTTTAAGCTTATAGCCGGGAAATATATCTTTACGCTTATAAGGAGGATAATCCCAACAAAATGCTGCTTGATCGCCATCAAAGTTATCGAAAATGGCAAATATCTGTTTCATGTATCCAAAGATAACTTCTGTCCTTCCTCCCTTGTAACTCATACCTTGAGACAAGGCATGAGCACAAGTCCAACCAATAGAATGAGAATCAAGAATTAAATTCATTATTTATTCTTTCGACGTCTTCTGTTTCCTGTTTCCGGAGTTTGATTTTGTTCGTCTTTTTTCTCGTCTCCCATCTGCGCATAGATGTTTTCAGCGAGTTCTGCGGCACGTTTGGCCCAGTCAATCTTGTCTTTGTTCAGTTCAATTTCAATAACGAAATCCTCGATATCATGAGGAATAACCTTATATTTCGGTTTTTCTTCTGTACCAAGAACCCTGCAATGCCGGAGTTCGTGACGAATAAGTCTGATCTTGTCGTCAGTTTCAATATTCTCAAAAACGACTTCATCAAGGAACATGATGTAATCACATCCTTCTTCGGCCATATTGTCTGTCAAGCGCCGGATTAAATCATTGGCCTTTAGGATTCTCCCTAAGACCATCCTGCCTCCCTTTGATCTTATTTTTGTGTCAAATAAAATCTTGATGTTGGCTGCTGTCAACATCGGGAAATGCTCTTCCCTTACCTGATTCATCAAATCAATTGCTTCTTGAGTACCTTCTACAAAACGTGAACCCATAATTTATCTTTCTCCTTATCTTATTTTCTTTCTTTCTCTATTTGCTCTAAACAGTTCTTCTATTTCATGCCATGTTCTAACTACCTGTTTCTTTAAATCATCAATCCTATCACCTTCATAAACATGGGCTATAGCTTGTTCCATTCCCATATATCTCTTGCCATCAGGGGTCGCGTAGGAATTAAGATTATACATATCTTTGATATATTGCAAGTTTCCTCTAACATCGTCGATTCCATGGCCAAAAATGATGTATATCATAGCAGACCTGTAAGGGTCGTCAATAGTAGACTTGGTTACGTAACATTCGCTTTTGATCCCAATAACCTTTTTTATCTTGACATCTTCCTTTTCTTTTTTTCTCTTTACCTTTTTCTTTTCTTCTTCTTCCTCGTCTTTCTTGTCTTGAGCACCCATAATCCAATCAGGAACATTATTGGGTTTGAATTCTTTTTCAAGATCAATCTTTTCTATCTGACGAATACGTACCCTCAAAGAAGCATAGAAGCCGACAGCATTTCCTCCGGGCGTGGAAGGCCCATATTTGCCGTCGCGTTCTTGGTTACTGGCCATCCAGAGCATATCACCAATAGTTCTGGCATGTATTCTTAACCCTTCACTGAATTCTTTAGCACGGCGCATTCCCATCTTGTCGCCTTCTTTTACTTCAAAGTCAGTTGTAAGAGCAGCTAAGGAGTCTGTGATAAGCGCCTTTAAAAAGTTATTAGTTTTCCACGTTTTGATAAGCTCAAAAACCTCTGTAACAGTAGAAGGACGATGATAGTTTTTCTTATCCAATTCAATCTCATATATTCTTGCATATTCTTTATCAAACCGAGATTCGGGGTCTTGATATTGAATATCACCGCCTTGCTTCTGCACATTGGCACCTATTTCAGAAAGAATCGCTGTTTTACCAGAACCGGCTGGGCCATGCCATTCTCCAAGAATACAAGCTGGAATCCCTCCTTCATAAAGCCTTCCTCCACTTATAGAAAGATCAAGAAGGGTGCAGTTCGTACTAACAATAGGTACGCTATCCCAAAGGATAGGCTTTTGTTCAATCGGTTCAAGAGGTTCGTTTTCGATAACGTCTTTTACTTGATCCACAATCTCTTCAGTAGCTGATTTACGTCTTTGAAGTTTCGCCATAATCTCTCTTTTATTTATTTTAAATGATTAATGGTTACGGAGCCGGATGTGACCTTTTGGGAGTTTCACCTTTCCAGTATTAAACCACCGGACGTAACCATATTTTTATTGGCCGGAGTTACTTTCCCTTCGGTATCCGGCTACCACCTTAAAGAACCCTATTCGCATGACACGAAATCCACGTGCCTAATCATGCAGTTCGGAGTGGTGTATTTCATAACTTCATTTTATTTCTTAGTAGTGATACTTAACATTAATCCTCTAGGATTAATGTTTTCCATCATTCACCTCATTTGTTTCTACGAAGCAACAATCTCCTTCCGGAAACTGCTCCAGTTCCTGCAGAGGGAGGAGTTTCTTGTTGAGGAATTGCTGCTGGAGGATTCTGTACGGTATCAGCAACAGGTTCAACCATAGCTTTTGACGCCTTGTATTCGATCATATCAAGGGCTTCTGCACAACGCTGCTTGTCGTCACAGGTATCGCAATCCCCATATTTGTTGAAGTCATAACCGAACTTTGCTCCAACAGGGCATTTATCAGCGGAGTCTTCAGCAGCTTTAGTTATTAGCCTTCTGGTTGTTCCTCCTGCAGCTGGTTGCGATTCTGGTTGAGTAGTTCCTTCTCCGTCTCGTCTTGTCAAAGTTCTCCGTAAACTTCCTCCTCCCTCACTTGCCGGTTTACCACCTTCGCCATGAAGAAGAACAAAAAGCTCGTCATAGGTATAAATCTTGATCATAGCGTCAAGAGGGAAACATTCTTCAAGAATCTCTTCAGGGATATCGTAATCTCTTAACTCAAAGCGATGCCCGGAAATTGTTTTGTACTTGTCTTTGGCAACATCAAAAACCAAAGAACGGCCAAAACGGTGATCTGGATTTGCAAAAGGAATAACTCCTCCACCTCTGGCATTCACAGCAGCAGTGACGATTGCCTTTTCTGAATATTTATAGGAAACATCCCAAACCTGTATGCCTTTTGCTTCTGTCTGTTCGTCGTCCATAACAAGGACATTGTAAGAACACTGACGTTTATGAGAAAAAGCAATATCTTCATATTCAGCTCCTTCTCGGATTAAATCGTCAATATGTTCGCATATCGGGCAACGATTTCCATAATTCCTTGCAGGACAAACCACAGTTACTTTTCCGGGTCCGACTTTCTTGTGCACCCAAAGATCAAGTACATAAACCCATTTGCCTTCAGGCGTCGGCTGCGGCTTCGTCGGAAAATTCGGGCCAGCAAACCAAGGAAGAATATCAATAATATGAGGTTTCCCTTTTGTAATTTCCGGTTTGTAAAATGGGATGTCCAAGTCAGGGTCAAAATATCTGTTACTGCTGTCTCCATCCTTTCTCTCATAGGATTGTTGGGTTCTTTCCATTAAATCTTTTGCCATTTGATCTCTTTGTTCCGGTGTTAAAGCCATACTTACTTTTCCTCCATGTCATCTTGGTTATTATTTCTATTTCTATATTTATCAAGTTCTTCAAAAAAGCTTTTGAACATTGACCTCCAAAACATTCTGAAAAAAATCCAAAAAGTCAATATAGAGATCATAACAATCAATAATGTTTTCCCGATATCAATCTCCATCTTTCTTTTTCCTTGATATTAGTCTCATCGAAGCGTCTAACGCAGACTGAGCTTGCCTTGTAGCATCAACTTCTTCTTGCCCTTTCTCTTTACCTTCAACATAATAGTTTTTAAGATAGAGCTTTGTAAGCCGGTCAACTGCCCTTCCTTTATCTTTAATCCCCTTGACAGCTACCTTTAGAACCCTTATGTTACGCTGGGTCTGCAGCAGTTCTTCTTGGATTTCATTATAGTCTTTATTTTTAAATATCGTAGACTTGATAACCCTTTCAGGGAAGGAATCACCCAAACCATAATTGTTTGGATTCGTCCTAATATCTATATCAAGTTCGGCATATTTCAATTCAAGCCTACTCTTCAAACGATCCTTTAGGTTCTCTTGATCGACAAGTTTCTCAGACCACTTAGTATATAGCTTAGGAAGATTCTCCCATTCAACATCTAAGCCGAATTTATCGACTTTGACGTCTTCGCTGTAATTTAATTCCGGGCTTTCCAGTTCTGACATTTTCTTCCTCTTCCTTCTTAGGAGCGGATTTAATCTTTACATTTTCAAACTTACCTTTGATCTCTTTATGGAAGAACTTTCCCTTTGATTCTGCGACAATGAAAGAATCAAAAGTATGAACCGGAACCTTTAAATAAAGATATTGGGAACCACCTTTGAATTCTACCGTCAGTTCTTCTTTTTCTTTGTCATATTTCACGGCATTGAGATTTGAAGATTCAACTTTTTTAAATTCGTTTTCCAATTTTGTTCTCTCCTTTAAATTAATTATACATGGTTTTAAATAATTTATTTTATTGAATTAAAGAAATTTTATCTATAAAATTTGCAATGCCCTTGACAAAGAGTTCTCTATTCTCTTCATTGTTTTGATGTAACACAAAAGAAGGATGAACACAATAACAAACCCAAGCGCCTACTTTATCACACCATTCTGTGGTTCCTGACATCTTCGTTATTCCTCCTTTCCTCCCATAAAAAACTTCCATTGCAGAGGAACCAACAGCGAGAATTAAGCGACACTGAATTTCTTTAAGTTCAGCAAATAGCCATTTCTCAGAACAGGTTTTTAATTGTAAAGAAGTAGGGGTTCTAGTCTGAGCAGGATAACACTTGCAGCAATTTGTAACATGAAAATCAGATCTACTAAGAGAATACTGAACAAATTCATCCCATATCATCTTTCCTGATCGTCCAACAAAACCTTCCCCTTCATGATCTTCATCATATCCCGGCGCTTCGCCTACTATTGCGGCATTAAATATTCCCGGAGAAGGATGAACAGGAGCCGTACACTGGGTTCGCAATTCACAGTCTTTACAGTGCCCTAAAGACCTTTTTGCTTTAAACGATCTTTCAACGATTAAAGGCTGTTTTAAAGGAGTTATGATACTCAGAGAATTCCATTCTGGTTTACCATCACATTCCGGGGTTACTTCCTTTATAGAATAGGAATCTCCTTTATTGCATGATTTCAATTCAAACGAAAAAAATTCATTGATATTGTCGGGAATAACCTCGTCTGTATAAGCACCAATTTGTATTAATATTTCATTGATTTTTTTATCATCAACTTTTATAGCATTTTCATTTTTTCTTTGAGGCCAAAACCCTTTATGTACTACTTTCTTCTTTTTCCTAAGTTCCCCACATTTCTTTGCGCCATTATCGCCAATCCCTTTTATTTCTTTAAAAGGAATATAGATACATTCTCCTTTTGCTATCCAGCGTATAGCATCTGATATACCTATTTTGGGAGGAATTATTTGAAAACCCAATTCAGATGCTTCTTTTATTAGTTCATTCTTCTTGTTTTCGGCTCCATACGTTAAGGCCGAACATATGAATTCCACAGGGTAATGAACCTTGCACCAAGAGCACCAGTACCCAAATATGGCATAGGCCATTGAATGGCTTCTATTGAAGGAATAGTTTGCATGTTCTTCCAATGCTGTCCAGAAATCTTCAGCCTGTTTCTTAGTTAATGTTTTTTGTTGCAAACAGCCATTAACAAAGGCTTCTTTGTAAGGGGCAAATTCTTTTGCATCACGTTTCTTACCAATGATCTTTCTTATTTTATCTGCCGTCTTATAAGGTAAACCTGCTACCTTATAAATTACTTCCATTGCTTGTTCTTGATAAACGATATTACCAAAAGTATTTGCTGTTATCTGTTCGTAGATAGGGTGAATTGGATTCCACTTTTCGCCTTCATTTTTTCTTCTTATATATGATTCTGTCATTCCAGAACCAGCTGGCCCCGGTCTTGACAACGCGATAACATCTGAAAGTTCATATATGTTAGTAGCTTTCAAACGCAAAGCAAGCTTGGTTGTAGACCATCCAGATAACTGAAAGACTCCGTTGGTTTCTCCTCTGGCAAGACTTTCAAATATCATGTTATCATTTAATGGTATTTTAGAAAAATCAAAATCAGCTGGCTCTGAATATCCATCATTTTCTTCATCTGAACCAACCCAATAGCAATCACTTTCAGGGTGATACCAGAACGTCTTTTGTGGATTGGAGTTTTCTTTTATGAGGTCTTTAGTTTCACTCAAGATTGAAAGATTGTTTAGGCCGAGTACATCAAGCTTCATTACTCCGATATATTCAGAATCTTTCATATCCCAACAAAGGACTCTTTCATCTGATTGCATGAAAAGTGTTCCTCTGGTTCCGTCTCTTAAACTTTCTTTTGAGATAATAACCGCTGAGGCGTGCTGTCCTACTCCCCGTACTTGCCCTTCTAGTTTAATTGCATATTTTATTACTTCTGGATATTTTTCGGCAAACCAATGATTTTGTGCTGCTACTTCTATGCAGCTAAAATCTGATTCTTTATCTTCTACAATACTTTTTGCAAATTCATCAACATCTTTTAAGGGGATATCGAAAACACGAGCAACGTCACGCACTACCCCTCTGCCTTTCATGGTCAAGAATGTTGAAAGCGAAGAAATATGATCAATTCCAAAAACATTTTCTAAATGCTTTCTGACAAGATCTCTTTTTCTATCTTCGAAATCAAGATCAATATCAGGGTAGTCAATTCTGTCTTCTGAAATAAACCTTGAAAACAATAACCCATATTCAATAGGATCCATCGAAGTAGTAATGCCAAGAAGATAAGCTAACAAAGAACCACCGGCTGAACCTCTAGCTGGACCTACCATTATATCGTTTTTCTTGCACCAGTCGACAAGAGCCCAAACTATCATGAAATAAATGCTGAAGTTCTTGTCATTTATGAGTTTCCATTCTTCACGCAATCTTTCAAAATAGATATTTAATCTGTCGGTTTCCCAGCCTGTACTTAGGTTTAAGAGGTATTGTTCAGCTAAATCCCAGATAAAAGCACCAGGATCTTTATCTTCATATCCGGGTACTGCAGGAAGGCTGATTTCTTTTTTTGGAATTTGGAATTTACACTTTTCAGCAACTTCCTTTGTATTAGCCATTGCTTCTAAGTAGACTGCTTCGGCCAATTGGCCTTGTTCTATAAAGGCAGAATCCATTTCTACTGTGGAACGAAGATAAAGACCTTCTATCAATTTCATTCTATCTGAATCGGTTTTCTTTTTCTTGGTCTGTATGCAAAGAAGAACATCATGAATTGAACTATCTGCTTCTTCTATATAGTGGCAGTCGTTCGTTGCAACAAGCTTTATATCCCCGATCTGATCCTGAAAATCGAGGCACATGGAGTTTATATTTATTTGCCCTTGTAATTTGTGGGGCTGTATTTCTAAGTATAAATCTGGCCCTATTTTCTCATACAACGCAACAAGAAAGTCTGTAGCCTTTTCACTACTGTCTTTCGTTAGAAATGAATTTGAACAGCCGGTTAAAACAACAAGACCTTCACAGTGCTCCAAAAAGGTCTTATAGTCAATACGAGGGCGATAATAGAATCCATCAAGACTGGCTATCGTTATCATCTTGCACAGGTTTTCCCAGCCTGCTTCGTTCTTAACTAGAACAGTTATATGCCCTCTTTTATCGTTCTTGTTTTTATTATACAAGTCTGGGACAATATATAGTTCACAGCCGTGTATCGCTGTTATACCTGCATCCTTACAGGCAAATTGAAATTTTAAGTTGCCGGCGACATTGGCATGATTGGTTAATGCCAGATAAGTGAAGCCTAATTCTTTTGCTCTCTTTATATAAGCTTTCGCAGACCCATAACCATCCAAGAATGAAAACTCATTATGGACGTGCAGATGGCAGAAATCTATCATTGTTACCTCTTTTTCATGAAATTAAGAATTCCAGAACCATGTTTCTTGCGGCCAAATGCTTTCTTCCATTCAATATTACAATCCCAACGGACGTTTCCTACTCCTTCCCATTCTTTCTCACTTTTCTTTTGTACAACGTGAACCAGACCGGGATGAAACGTTGCCATTTTTCTTGAAGTTATTTCCATAAGCTCAAGTGTCCGGTATTCAGAACAGCCTCCTTTGGAACCAGAAGCGCCCTGACCATAACAAAATTCATATGTAATTCTGTTCTTATGGCCTAATTCAAGTAGCTGTAAGGTCATATCGAAGTCCTGCATTAAAGGTAACCTGTCAAACCGGCAACCAGCTTTAAGAACCTCTCTAGCATTGTAGGCGTATGTTGTACACATACGGCCGATTTCAGTATAGTCGCTTTCTTCCAAGTGATTGAAGGCTCTCATGGAAATCCCTACGTGTATAAAACCTTCTTTAAGCCAACTTTCAAGAAGGTTGTAAAGCGCAATGAAATCTTCGCCAGTACACTTTGGAAGCTTTCCCTCTCTCCTGACGCCGAATGTGATGTCATCATCGATCATGAATATGAAAGGTTCATTGGTGTTTTCCAACATCCACTGTCGTTTTGCTGAAAGACCTTTGATATCCGGAGAACAAGCTATCACATTTTCCATACCGTATTTGTTAGCGTATTCATCGTATTCGCAATGATCAACAATCAGCTTTGTAACCGGCTTTAATTCATCTGGGATATTGTTGAACGTCGTTTGCTTCTCTACTCTTTTATAAGTAGGAATCCATATGTTCATTGTTTATGCTCCTAACGATTTGTAGTATACTTCCCGGCAAAGCCACCTGTCATAATCAGCGTCATGAATTTGACTATCATCTACTGAAACGCCGAGATAAGTAGCTACCGTTTTCAGCTTGAAATTTTCCATGTGGTGCCGTTCCTTTTGTAGATAGCACATGGCTACAGCCATAGCATCAATCCAAGGAACCCAGAACCAAGTACCGAACCATTCGTCTTTACACTTCAGAAAGAAATTCCTAAGAACAGTGTTATCAAATTCTTGTTTAAAGGCTACTACGGTGAGTTTGTCTTTTTTATTGTACCTATCAATATGTTTTTCCAAAAAGGTAATTAACTCATCATGCGTTACTAAAGGACTTGGAAAGGATTTTAGCTGTTTCTTATCAATTCCATTTTTCTCAAAAGCTTCATCAATACAATGGTCATCTTGAAACAGGTTTGCATAAAGTATTATCTTATCTACTTCTTTGTCGTCATAGTCTATGGAAGCAGCTAGCTGGATAAGACCACACCTATCCTGATCACTACTACTGGTTTCCAAGTCTATGAACATTACTTTATGAGGAACTTTACTTGCCATCTAATTTAATCCCTTCTTCTACCCACCGTTTTTCGTATTCCATGGGGTTATAGGCATACACCAAATCTTTGTTATCATCAATTCCGCAAGGCATCATTTTACCATGGAAATAATTTCTTGGATTTGCATATGAATTTAGATTGTTCCAATAGTTACGGAGTATTCTTCTATATGTAAGATGGGTTCTGTCTGCGGCACACAAAGAGGTTTCAGAAACATGATCGTGACTCAAACCTCTTTGGTCAAAATAAGGTTCATCTTTATAAACTTCTGAGAACCTGAATTGACGTAACTCTCCTGTCTGATGATAAATTCTTCGGGCTTCTTTAAGATGATAAGTCAACTGTTGCCGTGTCCAGTTTTCCAGAAGTGGGTTTTTGTCATATTTATCCGGCATTCCACAACATGAACCTGTCGTTGTCAACTCTTTAAAATCAGGATCAGAGCAACCAAATTCCAGACCATTTTCAATACAGAACTTATATACCTTCTTAACATGAGCCTCTTTCACAAGACGATTTAACCGACGATAACCACCTCTTTCTGATGGAGACAGTTTTTGAAAATAATCCATAAGATTTTTTGTACCGATTATGCCTCCGAGCCAGTCATACCTTTTCTTTGCTTCCCCAGAGGCACGGGCATCAAGTGCATAAAACTCCATGCTAATTGCCTTGATGCCCGATGCCAGAGCTTTTTCGAGAAGGATGTCAATAGTTTCATCTGAAACACCAATGATATACGGCCTCAAACGTAATATCGTCCAGTAACCCATATCGCTCAACATTTTTAAAGCAGCGAGTCGTTTTGTTGGTGAAGGCACACCTACTTCAACACGAGAAGCCATTTCGTCGCTTCCTGTGACCATACTAACCTGAAAAGCAAAATTGTTTTGTTTGGAATGCTTCTCAAAAAGTTCTACATATTTCTTTTGGAATATTGTCGCCCCTTTAAAAGAGAACAGTGTGGGGTAGTTCATGTCGCCTAGAGCAGACATAATTTCATACCCTACGCCGTTTTTAGCTTCAAAGTTACAAAAAGGATCTGCAAGCCCTCCCCAATGAAATAGAAACTTTCTTTTGTAAAAGAGGTCATAAAACATTTCGCCTCTTTTAGTGCCCGGATGTCCTTCCATTGCAGCAATAAGATTCTTGGCATCTACAGATTTTAATTCCATACCTGTTTCAGAATGCTTGATAGCCGGATTATTGGCCTTAAAGAAGTACGCAAAACAGTAGCAACAACCGAGACTGCAGAACTTGTAGCTGTCAAAAGTCATGGGCATGGAACAATCAGGAATCTCACTGCTTATTCTAGGACTTAAATAACCACTTCCAGTAATGCCACGATCTTTGTTATTTTCCAGCCAGCGGAGCGCTTCTCCTCTTATTTCAAGTTCAAGCTTGTTTTCTTCTGAAGAGGATTCTTCTTGGGGATTCTTCTGCAGGTTTTGATTCAGGATGGGTTGTTCCTTCTTGATGTTGCATCTTCTGTTCAGCACCACGTTCCTTTTCCTCCATAACAATTTCTTGTTCTTGATTCATTTGCCATTCGTCAGAAATACCGTCATAAGTATAAATGATTTTTTCTGGTTTTTCAAGTAAGATTTCCAGGATAACAAGGTTTTCAGGACTCCCGTGCTTAGGAATTTTCGAGTAATATTTTCTTCCGCTTTCTTCCAGCAACTTGAAAAGATAAGGCGTCGGGTCATCTATATACTTAAACATCGGTGGATCAACAGTAAAAGCATACGCTATAGTAAACATATGCGTGCCGTTTTTCAAGCACTCATCAACATCAAATTTTTCGGTTGGAATTATTGATATTCTTACGGGAGAAGGACTGGCCTCAGCAATACAGGATTCTCCTTGGAAAGAAAACTTCCCGAGTTTTTTGTCATAAGAGATTTCACCAAGTTCCATAGCACGGAACAGGTCAAGTATTATCTTTATGTCTGTAATACTCTTTTCGATGTATTCCGTTATCTGGATATATTTACTGAAGAAGTCCATTTCCTCTTGTGAAGAGAAAACAAATTTTACAGAATGTTCGCTGTTTATGAAATAGCGCCGGTTCTCTCCTACATATTCAGGTATAGGTTCTGGCGTCAATAAGTTCATTTCCAAGTCGCGCAATTCTTCTTTGTTCTCCACTTTGTTTGAGAGAGCATCGAATTGTTCAACTTTATTTCTTCTTTTTAGCTTTAGTAGTTCTGATATTTTTCTTTGTTCCACGTTCTTTGCCCTCTTTACCAATACCTAAGGATTCCAGCACCGTAGAATCCTTTAATGAAAGTATGTTCAGTATTTGAACAGCATGTTCCTCTGAACAACAAAATTTCTGGCATATTTTAATAATTGCTTCTTTAGGCCATTTCTTATCTTTTTCAGCGCCTTTGGGATACTTTATCCAAGGAGGGTCTTGCTGTTTTATTGTGTTAAACAGAAAACAATTTGTGGCCCAATAAGGAATCTTGGCAGAAAGTATGTTGGCCTTCTTTGCCAAGTGGAAGGTTTTTGGATATAGACTCAAGAACCTTATCGTCATATAAGTATCTTTAAAATCGGTTCTTGAGTCTACAGGTTCTTTTTTGTTGAAGAGGTTATTTATGAATTGAAAGAGATCGATTGGCATTTTAGAATACCCATTATTGTTATCATGCAATCAACAAATACGATTTCCCTGTTTGCCACGATAGCATCGCGATATAAAGACTCTGCCAACGTATGGGCTATATCTGTTTTTTCATCTTGTGTAATTTGATCATCGTCTAGTGCCAACAAGGTGTCAAACAAATACTGATATAGCGGAATAAAATTACTTATCCCAAGGAGCATTGAACGAATCTTGCCTATATTGCCATCACCTATGCATTCAATAAGTAAGGCAGGGTCAACTACCATTTTTGAAACCAATGCAGGGTCAAGTGTGCCACTGGCAGAGCAAAGTTGAAGATTGTTTATGACGCTCCGGATATCTGGATAGTGTTGGGAAACGACCTTTTCGATACTTTCAGCATCATATTTCACATTTTCTTTTATGAGAATTTGTTCACATTGTTGTGTTACAGCATCGAAAGGAAATGCAGAAAATTCAAACAATGTGCATCGGCTTTGAATAGGGCCGATTATCCTGTCTACAGCGTTGCAAGTAAAAATGAAACGGCAGGTTTTGGAATAGGCTTCTATGGTTCCGCGCAGCGCTTCCTGGGCGTCCCTTAGAATACCGTCGGCTTCATCCATAAGAACAAATTTAGGCCTCCCGTCAATTGTAGCGCTGGAGGCGAATTGCTTGACCTTGGTTCGCATCGTTTCGATGCCACGGTCACCGGATGAAGCATTGAGGATTAATCTTACGCAAGGGATACTATTGAGAAGGATAAAGGCTATGGTTGTTTTGCCTGAACCCTGAGGCCCGAAGAGCAGTAGATGAGGAATTTCCTTCATCGCGATATATTGCTCAAAAGACTGGCGGTATTGTGGGCGGAGGGATAGTTGAGACAATTCACTCGGCCGATGCTTTTCATACCATATAAAGTGTTCTAAACCCATTCTTTACTCCTGCCGTTTCATAATTTAATTTTGTGTTTCAGCGTTTTCGCCGAGAGGTAAACAGGCCCACATATTGCTGTCGTTTTGCAGGACAACAAGAGCATGTTCTGGACCCATAAGAATTTGCGGTTTTACTTTTTCTGGGAATTCCAGTGTGTTGAAAATTTGGTTAATATGGTTTCCGTAAACAATTACAGAGAAGTCTTCTTTCCAAGGTTCTCCGACAAAATCCGCTTTCCCGAATGGAATGTTGAATTGATGTTCGCTTTCCAAACCGCTTTCAACATGAACTTGCATCGTTTTGGCCGTGAAGCAAAACTTAGCTGATTTTGTCTTGAGCAAAGACATATACGAATTGAAATCAGCGCAAGCTTGTTGGGTTATATCGAGAAAAATGACACAAGGGTCAATGGTAGCTTCGATATTACTTTCTTCAACAATGACGCTTGCAACAAATTCTTCTTCTACTGTCAGATATTTGATTTCGCCTCTGCCTAATGCGGCGACAACTAATCTCTTACCATCTTTCTTGATAGCTACTTCGCCTTTTACAGCATCAAGGTGCTTGATAAGCATAGCCAAAGTAGGATCGCCAATACCAATCTTCCCAATTCCATCTGGCGAGCTTTCTTCAGCAACGCTAATAAAAATGGAATTGGTTGGATCAACTGCTTGAATTGTATTCGGCCCGAGGTCTACTACTACTTCAGATATAACTCCTCCAAGGTGTACCTTTTTAAGAAGGCGAGAAAGCTTTGCACTTTCTATCTTCAAAGTTTTTCTCCTTTAATGGGAAAATAAAACGCAGAGCCGGCTCAGGACTGGTACTCACCGGATGGGCTGTCATTTGCAGCACACTCTGCGTACGCCGAGGGCATCGGCGATATTACTTCTTTTTGGCAAACCTCACAACGCCACCTTCTTCTGTGACAGGGAAACCTACGGATTCGAGATAACCTTTGTGGCTTTTCACTTTTGCAGCCGCTTTTTCTTTTGTTCGGCCGAAGTCTTTGACCAGCTTGTCAACAATGGCTT
>Ga0172381_10000495_pt1 | contig 47365 bp, 56 predicted proteins | sample Leawel6488metaG_FD_119754 | JGI IMG/M metagenome (GOLD analysis project Ga0172381, IMG submission 119754) | Leachate microbial communities from a municipal landfill in Southern Ontario, Canada - Leachate well 64-88 metaG | ecosystem: Engineered > Solid waste > Landfill > Unclassified | place... | reverse complement strand
GTCGATCATGCCATGTAAGTGTCCAAACAACGCTGCATGGTTTTTGTACGTACAGGCGATAGACAATCCAAAAGAATTCATGTCTAAGTACAATCAAATCGAAAAGGACTCTGAGGATAATTCAGAGCGAGAAGTAAGAGAAGCTTGCGTCGTATCGATAGAAGAGATTGACAAGATTTTATCGCAGATTGGATATGACAATGAAGAGGATTTGTCGAAGAAGAGTCAAGAAGCCAGTTCAGAAACTTGAGATAGTAAGCACTTGCGATAAGTGTGGAAAGCCGTTAGGAAGAGACAATATCAGGACGCCTAATTCGGCCGTGTGCGCCAGCGGAGTTGGAATACACGTATTGTTTTCTGCGCCTTCTAAGATAAATTATTTTTGCAGCAAGGATTGTGTGGATGCGTTCTCAGACTGTTTTTAATAAGCATGTTCCTAAGACGGTTCGTGAGAATCTTCTCTGGCGCAAAAGATTATTCTCTGCTGTGAAGGCAGATAGTAAACGTGCTGCAATTATTAAAGAAGCCTGTAGGCGTGATCCGATCTTTTTTATCGATGCCTTTTGCTACACTGTAGACCCTAGATCGAAGACTTCCCGCAAGGTTCCGTTCATTCTCTGGAAATACCAAGAGATGGCGTTGTGGGATATCGTTGATGCGATGGGTGACCACGACCTGCTTATTGAAAAAAGCAGAGACATGGGCGCATCTTGGCTATGCTTGGCTGCGATAACGTGGGCGTGGCTTTTTCATCCAGATATCTACGCTTTGCTTGTATCGAGCAAAGAAGAGATGATCGACGCGCCAGGAAACCCTAAAACGCTATTCTGGAAGATTGACTATCTTCTGCATTCGCTTCCGTCTTGGTTGATGCCACGAGGATTCAATAGCACTTGTCGCATTCGAAATCATTTGGAGAATCCAGAGAACGGTTCCGTAGTGGACGGCGAAGCGACTGTCGACAACGTCGCTCGTGGTGATCGCCGTACCGTGATTCTATTTGATGAATTTGCAGCGGTACCTAACGGTCATCGCATGGCGTCGGCATCGCGGGACGCTTCTGACTGTCGTATTTTCAACTCGACGCCAAATGGAACAAATAACGCTTTCTATGATCTTCGCAAGCAGCCGATTAAACGCTTGCGTTTGCATTGGTCAGATCATCCTAAGAAGAGATTAGGTTTATACACCACTGATTCTTGTCGCTTGCATGCGATTGATGCTAAGAATTATCCAAGCAACTACAAGCCAGTTTTGGATGGAAAACTTCGTAGTCCATGGTACGATCTTCAATGCGAACGCGCTGCTAGCCCAAGAGAAATTGCTCAAGAGCTTGATATTGATTATCTGGGTTCTGGCTTTCAGTATTTCAACGCCGCTGTGATTCAGTCGATCATTTCGCGATATGCGCGCGAACCTGACATCGTGGGAAATTTGGAATATGATGCGATGCTTGGAGAGCCGATTCGATTCGTTCCAAACAGTCAAGGATTGATGCGATTGTGGATTTGCTTGAATGCCGAAAATAAGCCATCGTGCGATTACAAAATCTATGCCGGAGTCGATGTTTCTGCTGGTGTTGGTGCCAGCAATTCGTGTATCTCAGGATACAATAAAGTAACGAAGGTTAAAGTATTTGAATACGCGAATCCATATCTTCGTCCAGAAGAATTTGCAGCATGTGCTGTAGCCATTGGTCGGTTCTTTTTTAATGCAAAGTTTATATGGGAGCATTTCGGTCCCGGTCGTCAGTTCGGGTCGCGTCTTCTTGAATTAGGATATTACAACTTCTATTACAGAAAACGCGAAGAGAAGATATCGAAGACTGTGACTGATGTTCCCGGATGGGCTCCAACTCCAGAGAAGCGAGCACTACTTCTTGGAGCATACCGAGCGGCACTAGAGAGCGGCGAATGTGTAAATTATTCCGCATTGTCGCTGGGCGAGTGTCTTGAATACAGTTTTGGCCCCGATGGAAGGATTATTCATTCGGCTTCAAAGGTACGTGACGATCCAACTGGAGCCGTTGCAAATCATGGTGATCGTTGCTTTGCTGATGCGCTGGCGTGGAAATTGGTTTCCGATGAAAAGCGCGGAGCTATTCGCGATGCGCCAATGAAAGAAATACCAATTGGTTGTTTGGCTTGGAGAAATCAACAGCGCTATCGCGCTAAAGTCTTATCCGAAAGGGATGGTTGGTAATGAAAGATTTACCGTTGAGTGAAAAGCAGATCAGTCGTCTCGTTACGTCGATCAAGTGGTCTGAGGGTGAGTTGAAATTTTCCAAAGCCAAGAGACTAGAAGCAATTCAGCAAATCGCTGGCTATCATTATTCTCCTAGTGGCTCTTGTGTTCGCAGTCCAGTGCCGCTGCTGTCGATTGCCATACAGACCTACGTTCGTATGCTTGCGGCTCATGCGCCGCAAGTTATGATTTCGACCGTGCATAACGAGCTTCGGCCTGCTGCTTCGAATTTTGAACTTGCTCTTAATCAATTACCAGAAGAAATTGGACTTGCTACGACGTTGCGTAGACTTGTCCAGGAAGCGTTAGTAGCGCCATTTGGTATCGTGAAGGTTGGCTTGCATTCTGTTGGTACGGCCTTAAACCATGAATACGGTCAGCCGTTTGTAGATTTGGTCTCGTGGGATGATTACTTCTTGGATATGTCAGCTAAGCGACCTGACTTGATCGACTACGAAGGAAATCAATATTGGCTTGACTATGAAGAGGTAATGGATTCGTCGTTTATCGATCCATCTGAGAGACGCGACCTTAAGCCCGATGCTTATTCGGTTGTCGGTCCAGAAGGCGAGCGTAGAGCAGAGGAATTGACTGCGAATTCGTCGGCTGATGAATATCGTGAGCGCGTATGGCTGCGCGATGTCTGGCTTCCTCGCGAGCAAGTCCTGTTGACTATGGGAGTGAAAAGCAACAAGGTTCTCCGGTGTGTTGAGTGGAAAGGTCCAGAGAATGGGCCGTATCCAAAATTGTGGTTCAATGATATTCCAGGGAACCTGCTACCTCTGCCTCCGGTTAGTGGATGGATCGATTTGCATGAATTGTCGAATACGCTATTTCGAAAAGTTGGCCATCAGGGATCGATTCAGAAAACGGTTTTGGGTTTTCCCGGAGGCGATGATTCTGACGTTCAAAACTTTCAATCATCTACAGATGGTGACGGCATTCGGTACAGCGGTGCTGAACCTAGAAAATTAACAGTTGGCGGTGCTGATCCGAACACTGTAGGTCTTTTTACGGAATGTAAAGGATTGTTTTCGTATATCGCTGGAAATATCGATATGCTTGGTGGGCTTAGCCCGCAAAGCCCGACTATTGGACAGGATCGATTATTGAGTCAAGCAGCTAGCACGCAGCTTAGAGATATGGCTGATCGCGTTACCGATACGATGACTATAATCTTTAAGATGCTTGGATATTACGAATGGCACGATCCAGTCAAGAAACGAAAGTTTCTTAAGACGGTTCCTCAATATGGAATACAAATCCTAAAGGAATGGGATCGATCTTCTAGAAAAGGAAAATTGGAACAGTACGACTTTAAGGTTGATGTATATTCGTTGCAGGATAATTCTCCTCAGATCATGCTACAGAAGCTAACTGCAATACTACAGAATTTTATCTTGCCATTGATGCCTCAGATTCAACAGTCTGGCGGTACATTCAATGCGCAAAAATTGCTGTCTATGGTTGCTAGGTATTCCAACTTCCAAGAATTAGATGAGTTGGTTATGTTTAGTGAGCAGTTGAATTCTGGTGCAGCGAATACTGCGCAGTCACCCAGCAAACTGCCTCAAGCAGAAACAGGTGTTGCTCCGCAACAACAACCCCAACAGCCGAACGCGACTGTACCGCAGGGCACTGGCATGACTGCGCAATCTTCCAGCGAAGAATAATTGCTATTTTTCTGTGAATCTGTTATAATATAGGCTGAGGAAAAAACATGTCTTCGTACCATGCATATTACGACACTGCCTTGGGAAAAATGGTGGAGGGTCGCCCGCCAAAACGGGAACGTGTTAATTGTGGATGGCCTTTGGAGTGCTATGCTAGTGGCGTTCACGCTAGTCAGCGTCAAGAGCTTGTTGACTTTTTTGAGAAGCATGGAGAGCATGTTGAAGTAACTAAGTCTGGCAATCCGATTTATACGTCTGCTCGTCAGCGGAAGCGTCTTCTTGCTTTGCGTGGTTTTTTCGATAGAAGTGCATTTTGTTAGGAGAAGAGTAATGGCATTGTCTGATGAATTGATTTCTGAGTTGAATTCGGCCGTTGACACTGTTATTGAAAACAGGAAGACTGTTCCAGAAGATATGGAAGTAAGGGAACCAGTTGTCGAGACGCCCGAAATCAAAGAGACAGAAACGGAACCAGAAGAACCGAAAGAACCTGTCGTTCCCGATCCAGTAAAAACAGAAACTCCCAAAGTGGATTTTCGCGATGAAGACATTGAAAGGGCTGTTCGTCTTGGTATGTCAATTCGAGAGTCCCGTGAATTTCCTACGGCGGTTTCATTAACCAAATACCTTGATCGCTTGGAGGCGGTGGCTGCGCCAAAGGCAGATCAGAAGCAGCCCGTCGTCAAGGAAGATGTGTTCAAGGATTTACCAGAGTTGAAAGCCGAGGACTATGACGACAACGTCCTGAAAGTATTCAAGACGTTTCGTGATGTGATTACAAAGCAAAGCGAAGAAATTGCCGCTTTTAAGACTCAGAGTAGCCAAGTCGCAAATGTTCAGTCTCAGTATGAACAGCGCGAGCTTGAGGATTGGTTTGATCGGCGTGTTGGTGGTCTGGGTGCAGACTACGAAAAATCCCTTGGAGTTGGCCCGCACAGCAAGCTTTCTCCAGGAAGTGCCCAATACGCGAAGCGTGAAGAGTTAGCCAAACATATGGCTGTGTTGATGTCTGGATACAAAAATTCCGGACAGCAAGTCCCGTCAAGAGATGAGGTGTTTGACTTGGCGGCGCGTACTGTTTGCAGGGATGACTACCTCAATGCGGAACGCAAGCGCGTAGAGTCCGAACTTGAAGATCGAAGCAAGCAACATATCTCTCGTCCGAATCGTCAGGCTGGGATTTCTCAGAAATCTACCCGCGAGGATATTGCTGCTATGATTGACGAGAAATTTTTCAACAAGTAGTCTTGAGGTATAATCATGGGTCTGCAATATAACGAAATTAACGACGCTGTTCTTTTGACTCAGCAAACGCTTATTCAGCGTGGTGCATTTGTCGATTTGCAAACTGATCTGACGGATCATGTTGCAGTGCGTGAAATGTGGCAAGGTCGCCGACACGCTTTCGCTGGCGGCAATCCGTGGGAATTTGACGTGCAGATTGACCACAATCACAGCGCGCGTTCGGTGGAGTTGTACGAAACTGATGGGTCGTCCATCAATGACACGATGATCAAGGGTACATCGACCCCGCGTCACGTGAATGCACATTACATTTACGATCAACGCGAACCGGCATTTCAACGTGGCGGCGCTTCGATTGTCGATTTGATTGAGACTCGTACCACGGCCATGCAGGTAAGCTGGTTCGAGTATCTGGAAGGCAAGTTGTGGTCGAAACCTACCGATAGTACGGATACGAAAACTCCGTATGGTCTACAGATGTACGTCGTGAAGAACGCGACCGAAGGATTTAATGGCGGCAATCCTGCTGGCTTCGCTGATGGTGTTTGTGGTATCAGTTCCACGACATATCCGCGATGGGCGAATTACACTGGCAGTTATGCTACTGTGTCGCCGGAAGACTTGGTGCGCAAGATGCGGCGTATGTTCTACAAGATCAACTTCCGATCTGTTGTTTCTCATGCGCAGCCGACTATCGGGTCGATGAAGAATGGCATCTACTGCAATGCCGATACTCTTCTGTTCATGGAAGAGTTGCTGGAATCGCAAAATACCAATCTCGGTACCGATCTGGATAGCCAGGGCGGAAGGGTCGTTTTCAAGAGTTCTCCGGTAATTTACGCTCCGAAGCTGGATGATGAATCGGATGATCCTGTGTATATGTTGGACTGGAAGTGGCTCGCCATCGGCGTCTTGGAAGGGTGGGAGAATCAGTTGTCTGCCCCGCATATGCTGAGTGATCGCCATCTTGTGTATCGAGTCGATCTTGATGCAAGTTTGCAGATGTGCTGCACGAATCGTCGTCAGCAAGGTGTTCTGTACAAGGCGTAGTTCTTTCTTTGGTTTACTGTTTTTTCGCAAACAAGGTAACGAGGTATTTATAATGTCCGATATTAGTGTCAATAGCCCGCTGAAGTGCCAGAACGACAAACTGTTGTATCTCTGGCTGGAAAATGCGACAACGTCTGCTGTCCAGTATTACAAAGGTCAGGGCGTTTGCTACAATTTCGATTACGGTGTTGATACCGTAGTTGATGCAAGTCGATACAATCGCGTCATTACTACGGCTTCGGCTTGCAAGGCGCATTTTGCTGGTGTGCTCAAGGACGATTACCTTGTGCCGCCCGGCGGTACGTTTGTTGAGGTGTATGGTCCTGGTAGTGTATGTCAGGTTCGTCTTGGGATCGGTGTCTCCACGACTATTGGAGCGACCGACGTCGTGTGCAGTTACAGTACCAGTGTTGGCAATTTTATTGCTGTTTCTGCTGAAGCTGGCATAGGTGTTGCTACGGCCCTTCAGACTATTACTGGAGATTCGGCGGTGCATCTATGCCTTGCGGTATTGCAAGGTGGAGTCCAGTCTGGTTTGAAGTCGTAACTGTAGTATCATACGTCACCCCAGCCGATAGCTTCTACTCTTCTATCTGTCGGTTGGGTGTGATGTTTTTTTATGATTGGTGCATCAATGGCTGAATCGTCCTTATCAATCGGATTGCCAGAACTTCGCCAAGAGGTTGGGTTTTATCTTGGATATGGGCGAGGAGTAAACACAGCGTGGACTGCATCACAATTGACTGAGATAGATGGATATATCCAGAGTGGCGTAAGAAGGGTTTATTATCCTCCTGCTAGTCCGATGATTGTAAATGGTAAAGCGACACTTACGTCAGGCTATGAGTGGTCGTGGCTGCATCCAACCTCAACATTGACTCTTGAGACGCCTTATGCGACTGGTACAGTTACTATTGCGGCTGGAGTAGTGACGCTAGTAGGCGGGGTATGGCCGACTTGGGCCGCTGATGCACAGTTGACTGTCGGTGGCCAAATTTACACGGTGGCTACTCGGACTAGCGATACTGCGGTCGTGCTTACTGATGTTACTGTTACAGTGTCAACGGCAAGTACGTACACTATTATACATAGCTACATTTATGATCTACCAGATGACTTTGGTGGTATATCCGGTGGATTCGAGTACCCGTCTGTTTCGTATCTTACGCGAATTCAAATCGTAGCCGTTTCAGATATCTTGGAAAGAAGGGCATTTAGAAATGATCCTGGCGCGCCAAAAGTAGCTGCTATTCGATATAAACCGAGCACGCAAGCAACTGGATCGCGCCAGGAAGTGTTGTTTTTTCCGATCCCAGATAGTGGATATGTCTTGTCTTACGAATACGAAGCGTACAGTGGATCGTTGACTAATGCTCGTCCATATGCATTAGGTGGGATGCAAATGGCTGAAGTGTATATCGAATCATGCTTAGCTGTAGTTGAGGCAAGAAAAAACGATACTGCAAACGGCCCACACTTCAATGCTTTTGGTTTGTTGTTGCAGGATGCAATAGCTCGCGATAGGAAGAAAGGTGCTCAACTGTATGGACAAATGGGATCAAGCAGGGAAGGCGGAACATCTTGTCGATGCAGGCGTAATGGTTCGGCGTATCCAATTTATTACCAAGGCGAAATTGTTTAACGAGGTGCTGGCATGATTCATCGCATTGCGCGACTGTTGAAATTCCGTGAGCCGCTTTCTACCGATCCTGGTGCATTGCTGGCTAGTGGCGCTACTGTTCCCGTTGACGGAACTGCTGGATACCAGAAGGGTTGCATATTCCAGCATACAGATGGCTCGACTGGAACCACTTTGTATTTGAATGAAGGTACATATAGTTCCTGCGCGTTCGTTGCGATTGGGACTGCAAGTCACTTGGTTATTACAACTCCTCCTGTGTCGTATGTATCTCCGTCGCTTGGTGTTGGTGTTTATGGTACTCCAGTCGTCGAGACGGCGCTAGTGGACAATATTGCATTCAGCGTGAACGTGCAAACGGCCACGAATAAAACGGCGGCGGATACGTCGTGCATTGCTGCTTACATTGGATGCAGCAATAGTGCAAACACGACCAACGACAAAATTCAGGCGCTTCTTGTCAGCACGACGCTTGGCGGCAATTGCTATGATGCGTATGCCGTGCAGGGGCATATTACGGTCAATGCTAATATGGCAACGCAAAATGCGAATGCGCATATTACTGGTGTTTCCGGCAAGGCGCTATTGTCGCATAACAACACACAAGGATGGGTTACTGGTGTCTTGGCAATCGTTGATGGAACTGGCACTACTGGCGGGATTTGCAATGTTATTGCTGCTCAAGTGGAAGCGACGACAACTGCGAACGAAGTTGATTCGATCTTGCGATTGGGTGCAGATCAAACTGTTCCGGTGGCGATTGAGTTGGTTGGCGTTGCGAACATGACAAGTTTCGCAAAGGTCGATAGTATTGCGGGATGTGTCGTTAGTGATGCTCTTGTGCCAGCTACGGCACCAGGAGCAGATACCGTTGGTGCTGACGCTGCACTGAAGATTATGATTGGTGCAGTTGCGTATTACATTCCTCTTTACGATACGCTGCATAACTAGGATATAAAACATGCCTGAAAAAGTACAACTATCTACACCTGCTGCTTCTGGAGCATGGGCGTCAACGCAAGCTGATAGTATTATCGTTGCCGCGAACAAATACCGAGATAATTTGGTGATTCAGCAATGGAGTAGTGATCCAACTTATCTAGCGTTTGGTCAGGCGGCTGTATCGCTTAGTGGATACGCCATGATGACCGCTGGTAGCGTTTGCGTTGTTCACGGTCCACTGGCTAGGGAAGCCGTACACGCCATCAACGCAAGCAGCAAGACTGCTTCGGGCGGGTATCAAGAGGGTCTCTCTATCGCCTAGATACGCTGAGTAGATGTCATTCCTATGAAGCAACGAGCCATCGACATTAAATTCCCTCTGGCTGGACTGAACAGAAGGTCAGCCTACAGGCAACAGCCAGAGTATACTACACCAGATGCATTGAATGTTCGCGCTACCGCGACCATTGAAGGGCGTGAGCGTGGAGGTTCTCGACCTGGATTAGTGAAGTCGCATATCGAAAATCTTGGTGGATCGGTTCGGCTTCTAGATACGATGACCGTCAATTTAGGCGATGGTTTTACATCGTATTCTGATGTATTTGACGGTACAGAAATGTCGTCGTCATGGTCGTTGCCTGTATGGGCTACTGCAATGCCGTCGATTCTTTCTTTGGCGAGTAGCGCTCAGGTCGATACAACTATCGAGCACGGCTCGGCTGTGTTAGATAAACTGAATATCGATACAACAAAAGCGTATATAGTCGAAGCTTTGTTAATTCCTTGGGGTGGGTCATTTGCTGGAACGTATACGCTGTACCTTCGACTAGATGATACATCGCCGAATATAGCTACTGCTGGAGTGGCGATTGCATTAACCATCTCCGGTTCGACTGGAGCTTACACTGGTACTGTAACTAGCGTCATTGGTGGAGTGTCTACAGTTTCCACTATGACTGCTGGAACGCTTGTGTCGATAGATGAAAGTTGGCTTTCAGCGGAAATTAGCGGAGACTCCATTGTTGTCTATTTTGGAGATGCAATAATTTACAGCGGATCGCTAGGGGCGCAAACTGGTACTCGCGTTGGTATCGGTCTCGATTGCAATCTTGCTGGCGGCGTGTGTTTAATGAATGTATTTCGTGTGCAATATTACGAAACTATTATTACGCAGCCATTGCGTACATTTGTTGTAGCGTCTGCTGATGGAGATTTATTTTACGAGCAGAGCGCTAGACATATGACTCAAGTATCGTCTTCTCTTACACTGCGTGATGATGTGTGGTTAAGTTCTGCGCAGGATGGACAGAAGCTGTATATAGCTGACTGGGGCAATTTGTGCGCTAGCGGAACTGATGGATCAGTTAGTGGAACATCATTAACGGCAATATCTATCTCAGACTGGACGGCTCTGAGCATTTTACCATTTGATATGGTGGCTGTCATATCGAACGTAGAGGGAACTGCAATTGCTGGAACATATCGGATCAGCACAGTTTCCTCGGGGTCTGTAACTCTTTCGGAAAATGCGGGCACTGGCGCATGTGCTTATCGCATTGAGCGCGCACCGAAGGTATATGATCCTTTGACAAATACGCTATCGATTATGACAGCCACCGTGGGTCAGGTACCAACGGGTTGCCCATTGGTTTGTAGATATCTAGGAAAGATTGTATTAGCTGGTGCAGAAATTGCGCCACATGTTTGGTATATGTCCAGAAATAACAATCCACTGGATTGGGACTATAATCCAGAAACGGCCGACGCAGAAGAGGCGATAGCTGGTACGGCAAGTCCAGCGGGAGTTCCAGGGGAGCCAATCGTTGCGCTGATACCGCATGGTGATGACTATCTTGATATTGTATGTCGAAATTCATATTGGAGAATGCGCGGTGATCCTGGTGATGGTGGAAAGCTAGATGCGATTAGTCGTGGCATTGGAATCGTCGGGCCGAATGCTTGGTGTTTGACTCCGGATAACAATGTAATTTTCTTGTCGGCCGATGGATTGTATTTGTCTACTCCATATTCGTCAGCAAGTGGAGAAGTTCCACCGGCGTCAATGTCACGCGATAGCCTTCCAAAGGAATTTCTTAATCTTAACCCAAATACTCTTACGATATCTCTTGAGTACGATATTCAAGGTCGTGGAGTTCATATTTTCTTTACTTCCGTTAATGCCAATGCTAGGTATCATTGGTGGTTTGATTACGGACGAAAAACGTATTGGCCGATATCTCTTGAAAGCGATCATGAACCTACGGCAACATGTACGGTGGGATCGACTGTAGTAGAAGACAACGGAGTTGTCTTAGGTGGACGAGATGGCTATCTAAGGCGATTTAACGACTACGCCGCCACTGACTGCGGAGTTGAGTTTAACTCGTATGTTTTATGCGGACCAATTGCATTAGCTCCGGATATGATGGAAGGAAGCATCGTTTCTGTTGATGCGGTAATTGCTTCCGGAAGTGGATCAGTTACGTGGGCCGTGTATCCATCCATGACATTTGAGGGAGCGGTGACGGCCGTTCAGGCGGACACTGGATTATGGCACGAAGGACTAAATTTTACCGTATATCCCTCTGGACGTGGACAGGCTTTTGTGCTAAAATTGACTGGTGAGCTTGGCCGTCGTTGGGCTATAGAGCAGGTACAGGCCGTTATACGCGAGGGTGGATTGAGGAGGATCGTTTAATGCTTTTGTTTATTGATGGCTTTGATTCCTATGGCGAAACAAACGATGCGTCTGTTGCTCCAACAGGAATTGTCAGCCGTAAATATTCGGGAATATATGCCGCTACCGTTAAGGAAGGTCGCACTGCCGGAAAAAGCTTAGACATTACAACTGGTTCAATTATCAAGATTTTTTCTACCGTTGACGCAACGGTAACTCTTGGTGTAGCAATCAATATTCCATCCATTGCAAATAGTGCAATGTTTATTGCTCTATACGACAATTCAACTCTCGGCGTTTACTTGAGCGTTTCGCCTACTGGAGTATTAACGGCGTCGTACAATGGTGGCTCTGTATCGTCCAGCGCTGGGGTTTTTCTTGCTGGAAATTGGTATCACGTTGAACTTCAGTGTACTTGCGATGCTTCGGCTGGAAGCATTTTAGTGCGCCTTAATGGACGAACAGTTATAGATGAAAGCGATCTGAATACAAAAATTGGATCAAATTCCTACCATAATGGATTTGCGTTAGTTCGTGGTGGTGCGTATGGAAACGACATTTACTGCGATGATTTGTATTTCCTGGATTCAACCGGATCGGCTAATAATGATCTTTTGGGAGATATGAAAGTAGAAACTATTCGCCCATCTGGCGCGGGTGGATCGTCTCAATGGACACCGTTGTCTGGTGATAATTACACAAATGTTTCAGAAGTGCAGTGTGATGACGATACGTCTTACGTTGAGTGCGGCACTTCAGGATATGAAGATTTATATGCCTACGGAAATCTATCTAGCATTACTGGCGTAATTGCTGGTGTGCAAATAAATACTGTAGCTAAAGCGACAGATGCATCGTCAGTAGCTATTAAATTTCCGTGTAAGTCTAGCACGACTGATGATGGTGGCGGTTCAGATATGACGTTGAGCGCTGGAAGCTATTTGGCATTCAATCGCATTGTCGAAAATGATCCAGCTACGTCAGCCGCATGGCTAATTGCTGCTGTGAACGATGCGCAATTTGGCGTAAAGGTTGGATAATGTCAGAAGTAGTAACACAGCAATACGTTGAGACATTAGGCAGCCCCAGTGGGATAGCTAGGATATCTCAACAATATTCAGAATGCATTGGTAATTCGAATGGCCTATCAAGAATCACACAGCAATTTGTTGAGGTTTTGGGTAAATACCAAACTCCATATTCATCATTGTCTGCGCCAGTAATTAACATCCAGATTTAATAGGGGATTCGATAGTGGCAAACATATTGTATCAAGCTGGCGTTGCAAAGCTTCTTGCTGCTTCCACGACGTGGGTTGCTGGGACATGGAAGGTACTTCTCGAAAGAAGTACATCTACATATGCTCCAGCTAAAGCTGATGCAACTTTGTTGAATGCGGCTGGACTAGTTGAAATTTCTGTTGCAACTTATGCTCGCCAGACTATTTCAACTCCAACGGTCGCTATCGACAATACCAATAGCAATGTAGCGATAAAATGTGACAATGTTGATTGGGGAAATCTTGAAACTGGACAAACAGTCAAGTCTATTATCGCGTATCTTGATGATGGCAGTAATGGTGTTCCATTGTTTAGAATTGATACTGATGAAGATGGTCTTTTGCCACGAGCTTTAGGCGGTGGCGATTTCTCGGTGACGTGGAATGCCGCTGGGGTTTTGGTGTTTTCTCAGGCTTAAAAAATGCTTAGCCCGTCAATCATAAGCGGAACGATAAGCCGCGCTCCGGCCATTAACACGTCGTTAGATGTTGCTTCGGTTCGTTTTTGTGCATCCGACATAAGAGCTTCCTTGTTTATTGTTGATGGATTATTTAACGGACACGTTGCAGATGAAACATTATGCTCGATTCCAGTTGTTGGCGGATATGTCAATATTCGCAGGCCGAAACTGAAATCTGTCGGAAGAACTGATACTGGTGTTATGGCATTGCGTATTCCAAATCCGCGCAATCCAGAAGAAATGCGACGGTCTATTCAACAAATCAAGACAATTCTTTCAAGGCAATCGGGCAGCACGGGTTCTGTTGACGCAGAGCTAAGCAGGCTTCAGTCAGTAGTGAATGGATTATCTGAATCGGTTGATGCCGTTGTAGATATAATAGGAGAGCAGGAAGCATTAGAAGTTGACGAGACAGTAGCCATTGGTCAACCAGTCTACGTTAAAGCTACATCGCACATTGGCTTATCAAATGCTTCGGCATTATCAACAGCACGTGTATGTGGTTTAGCGACACAAAATGCATTGGCTACTTTTGCATGTGCTTTTCTGCCTTCTGGAAAACTTACACTCTCTGACTGGACGGCGGCAACTGGATCGACTACGCTTACTGCTGGAAGCGATTATTTTTTGAGTGAAACACTTGGGTTATTAACCACATCGTCGCCTGTCACTGCTGGAAGTTGTGCTTTGCGAGTAGGTAAAGCACTGACGACTCTTACCATGAAAATCGAAATATCATTACCAATTCTTTTATAGGGACACTATAATGGCTTCGCGAAAACCATTAGTTATTGTGGACGGGCTTGTACAAAATCTGCCGGTGGGAGATACGCTTAATGCTGCCGTGACAGAAGTGGATACTATTGCAGCAACAAATGGTGAAGCTGGAGCTATTGTAATCGGAACTCCGGTTTATGTGTCGGCTGCGGGGACTGTAAAAAAGGCTGCTGCCAATGCATTGGGAACAGTGCAGGTTCTAGGATTAGTTATCGATGTATCTGTTGCAGGAAGTGGAACGGCGAACATATTGACTGATGGTGTTTTGGTTGCAACTACTGCGCAGTGGGATGCAATTACTGGTGGAAGTGGAGGATTGACGGCTGGAAGTGTTTACTATCTTGATGCTACGGCTGGCTTATTGACATCTACTGCGTTGACGACTGCTGGCCAGTATGTGGCTCGTATTGGGTTGGCTGTCAGCACGACTGAACTTGACATTACGCTCCAAGCGCCAATCGGCCTGTAAGATATATTATGGCTAATATAGTACCGGCAGTGATATCATCTGGTATGGTTCGTCGATTGGCGTTAACTGATACGCTTATTGGAGAGTCTGGGCTTCCTCCACTGTATCGAATAGACGCGAATACTACTTTGTATGTGGCAACAACTGGCAACGACACGACTGGGGATGGTACGAGTGGCAATCCTTGGGCGACTGTCGCCAAAGCATTGGCTTACCTAGGTTCCTTTTGGATTTCTAGTGTTGCGACTGTTACTATTTCAGTTGGTGATGGAACGTATACAACTACCAGCACAATTACACCGAACCATCCATGTGGGGCGAGAATAAATATAACTGGAGCGAACACATACGCTAGAAGTGTGTCGTCAGTTCAGAGTAGTTCTGGATCGAGTGGCGCATGGTCTTATATCCTTAATATGAATTCCGTTGCTAATATTGCAGTGGGAGATTATATTGTTCTTCGCAGCGTTACTGGTGGGTCGAATCCTTTGCTTTTGACTGGTTGTCATTATATCTCTAATGTAGACACCGGAAATGTTCGCATAACGATCACGAATGTAGCGGCCAGCGCAAGTGTAGCTAGCGGAGCTTGTGCTTGTACTGGAACAGTCATAAAGGCAGTGCTAAATAATTCTACTAATGGAATAGGAATATATTTAGTAGGATCAAAACTTGGTACGATATCAAATATTGTGATCAAGACAAATGTAGGTACCGGAGTCAGTGTTAGCAATGGGTCTATGTGTTCTTTCACCACTACGTGCTGTGTTATAAACTCTTACATCAATGTTCGAGTTAATTCAGGGTCTTCTATTTCTGGCACTGGATTAACATGCAGTGGTGGAAATTTTGGTGCTATATTCGAGACTGAATCGGCAGTAGAACTTGGCAGTATAGTAGTGACTGGCGCAGTGTATTCAGGTGTTCGTATAGATATGAATTCTGTATTTTTGACATATGGTGGTTTTGCTGCCGTTGCGTGCGCTACTGGAGTTGAATGTCGTTTTGCTTCCGTTGTGACTTTGTACGATTATATAGTTGCTTTTTGCACTGTTGGCATTTCGGTAAATCGAATTACCTATGTCTACTCAGGTATAGCAACATTAACGTCTAATGGTGCCAATTTTGACGTTTCTGTAAATACCTGGACTACCGATCATTGTTACGTTGAAAGTACATAATGTCTGGCGCATATACGGCAAAGCCTGCAATTATAGTGACTCCATCTTATCCGCCAGGATGGGTGAATGGATGGGCATTCGTTGGCCCCTTGCCACCTGGATACGTTCCGGCATACGGCATAACTATTGACGCGCCATCTTCGGTAGCAGCCGGTGAGCATGTGACCGTTCACGTCAAGGTAGTAGATTATGGAATGGCGACGGGATCGACTACAACGTATCCAACCTCGCCGCCTACGGGTGACTCGATGACGGTGAGGGTTATCTCTGGTTCTAGTGAGACGTCGTTTCTGTATTCATATGGTGACGTTGGTGATTCTTATTACGGAAAAGATTTCGATTTGCAAATCAATGACGACACGACGATCTGGGTTAATTCATCGCCATTTGAAAGTCCATTGTCTGCGTTCGCATTTGTAACGGCAGAAATGCCGATTATGATTGAATTTGAATTTTCATGGAGTGATCCGGTTGCTTCTGGGGATTTAAGTATATGGATCGAAGACAGTGAATTCAGCGTAGGCGATGGCGCTGGCGTCAGTGGTGCATTTGGAGAAAGTGATTATATTACATATTACTTTCCATGCACAGGCTATGCACTATCTGAAGTTTACCACCCTGGACGATTACAGGGTGGTAAGATCGTGCTTGCAACCTTTCAGCATTCTGATTATATTTTGTCTTACTTGGCAATAAGAACAGATGCGGAACGGTCGCAATTCAATGTTTCTCTTTCGGCAAAAATATACAGTGGTTCCACTGTCATTCATAGTTACACGAAAACTTTTTCCATTGTTAGTAGTAATGCAGAATATTACTGGCTTTCGGTCAATGCCGCAACTGGTGATGTTACTGAACTAAATACACCAATCACATAAAGGATATCGTTATGGCAATCGACCGTTATTATTCGGCGCAGATTGGGGCTGTTGCTCAAGTTCAATCTGCGAAACTAGCGCAGCAAGCGTCTTTGGCGGCAACTGCTGAACAGAAGAGAGAATACGATCTAAAGTATTCTTCTTGGAAGGATGTTTTTGCACAAGAAAAAGAGCAGTATTCAAGCATTACGAATATGCTCAATGAATACCAAAAGCAATACGCAACTGCCGTTGCGAGTAACTTGCAAAAATACCAAGAGGAACTGGCTACTGTTCGTGGTGTTTCCGGACAAGCTGCTGCGGATATTCGAAGTAGCTATGCAGCCAAAGAGTCGTCAATGCAACAAAACTTGGCGAGACTCGGAATGTCAGGTACGACCATTGGCGCTTCGTTATCCACTGGGCTGGAACGAAGTAAATCTGCTGCTCTCACAACACAAAGAGATACAGACTTAAAGACTCAGCTTGCCGTTATGCAAGGATACAACTATACTCCAAGTGTTGATGCTAGTGTTCTTCAGACTGCATTGTCTGTATTGAAGCCAACATATTCTACGCTATAAGGAAAACAACATGGCCGAAGATCAAGTGACCGAAGAAGCGCTGAAGCGTCGATATGTTGATAAATACGGAATGACTCCAGAGGAACAGGCTGGCGGTACATTTGCTGCTGGAACGGAAAACGAGCAAGATTTGTCCATTGGGCAAGTGAGCCGTCCTTTTGCGCCAGTTGGTGATGCAAATCAAATGACTGACCAAGAACAGTCTCTTGCGTTGTGGCGTCAATATCATAATGATCCAAAGGCTTACCAAGCGGCCGTGAAGGCTCGCGAAGAAGGCCAACAGGCAATGCAGGAAATAAGAGAGAAGGCGGCATTCGATGCGCAGAATTTCGAAAAGAGATATACGGTACAACAGAAGGCAGTTATAGCCAGAGCGCAACAACTGAAAGCCGACATTCATAGCGGCGCTGAATGGACGAAGTCATGGGAAGCTGGTGATCTTGCTGCCATGGATAAGGATGCTGACTTGCAGATTTTTGGCGTCAAGCCAGTTGATCTACCAAAGCTGCAACCATTTCCGCATGGCCAGGGCATTGGCGATGTATGGGTCGATCCAGTAAATCAAGGTTCCGTTACGCGCGCTCCAGATGGATCGGTCAAGACTGTTGGGCCATACGCAAAGAGTAAAGCAGGAACAGAGCAGGCGCGCAAATGGGCTGAACAGGATAGGAATTTTAAGGTTCGCTCACAAGCTGGACTGCAACTGATGAAAGAGAAAGACGTCAAAGGTAATGCTCTGTATACTCCAAAACAGATACAGGAACATCTTGATGCAATGTTTGGTCCATCTGATGGAAGTCAAACAAGCCCTCAACAGCAAGCTCCGCCTAGCCAATGGTGGGAACACGCGCAGCAAGGTGGCATGCATGTAACAGAGCAAGATAAGCAGCTTCCGCAAAAAATTGGATTTGCGCAATCGTATATTCGTACCATGACGAATCAGTACGGAAGCGTTGCAGCTATGCCTCTTGCTGTTCGTCGTCAGTATCTTGAAGCTGTTTCAGTATTGCAGCCACTCATTAACGAGAATAGCGCTCGTCTCAAAGACATTGAAGAGGGAAATAAGCAGGGTCGCATGAGCGCCAAGGAATAGTTTTTTTATAGGGGATAGTAATGGACCTTGATATTGATGTGCTCAATTCCATCAAAAATATAGATGTCAGCAAGGTATCTGCTGATATGCAGCATAAGATTGATCCAAATGACGAAGTAGAGTCGTCCATTGGAAAGCTTGACAGTAATGTATTGATTGCTGCTAAGAATGCGAATGCATCACAAGAAGCAAGGAAGCAGTATCTTAGCGAAACATACGCAGCGGATTTGGTTAATCCTCTTTCTGGAGTACGCGACATAGCAAGAGAGCGCGTACAGAAGGAAATTACTGATCCATATGAACAGCAAATGCTTTTAGAAGAAGTGCAGCGCCTTGCTAAGATGCGTGATACTTCTTATCAACAAGCATATGCTACTTCAGATTATGGAGAGCAATTTGGAGAAAACGTCAAGAGGGTAATCGGTAGGCCCATACTGGATTCGGTTGCTGGAATGAAACGCGCAGCGAAAGGTATCTATGCTGGTATGCGTGGTGAGAAGACGATTCAAGATGATCCATTCTTGCAACAGCTAGAAGCTGCCCAAAGTGGCCGAGTCGAAACAACTCCTCAGAACGTATTGGAGTCTGCGTCTGCTGGCGCTGTTGGGTTCGTGCCTGATATCCTAGCGTCCAATTTGATGGGTGGGCCCGTTGGCGTTGCAGCATACTGGACAGCAAAGACCTTTCCGGATCGACGAAGAGACTATCAAGCGGCCGGTCTCAGTGAGCGCGATGCTACACTAGCGGGTGCTGCGTCGTCTGGCGCTGAAGCTGCTCTATGGATGCTTGATCGTGACCCCACTGGACTCACTACAAAGCTTTCGGGACCGTTGCATAAGTTTCTACAGGCCAGCGCAAAGGACGTAATGCAGCGCGTCCCAGAGCCCTTGCGGAAGCAGGTAGAGGGTAGGTTTGTTCAGGCTGGTCTTGAGATAGCTGAACATGCACTAATTGGTGGTGCTCGTTCTACTGCTCAAACTGCCATTGCAGAGGGAGGTCAGAAAGTCGCATCCGGACTGACTGGAACGCCAACGGAAAAAACATGGAGTGGGATCGGTAAGCAAGCGTTAGTGTCCGGCGCTGAAGCCATTCCAATGATGGGCATGATGGCTGCATCTGGAGCAGCATCGAAGGCGACTACCGCTGTTCCTGTTGAGCAAATTCGTTCGGCCATTTTCGCATCAGAAAAGTCTGGTTCTGCAATATCTCGTCGCGACTGGAAGCGCTATGGGCTACCAGAAGAAGATGGTCATTCTGAAGCATCCCGAAGACGCGGCGCTAAGCAACTGGCAGAGGAACTTCGTCTTGACGATCAGCTTCGTCATTTTACTGGCAAGAAGGCATATACACCGGACGAGTGGAAAGATCAAGGACTGCCGGAGGACGAAGGAAAAACATTTACGGCGCAGCAATCTTATCTTCGTCAGAAATTTCTGCTTCCAGAAAAGGGCGAAACGACTATTCGTGCTGACGATACGCTAAAGCAATATGGTGTTACTACTGGCGAGGTAGGGGACATTAAATTGCAAGCAGGTCAATTGAAAGTTCCGGAGAAACTTGAATCTGTCGTCGTAGACAAAGACCATGATATTCGGGGCGTTCCTATTGGTACAATTGGCGACAAACAAGTCTTTTTGGTGAATGGAACAAAAGTAAACAACCAATGCATCAAAGACCCATCAAAGAGAGATTTCACGCAAGGTGGACACAATAAGGTCTATGATTTTATTCCGAAGGATCAAATATGGATTGACGCTACTGCCATTAACGATCCTGGTGAAATGACTAAGTGGGCAACACATGAATCTGTTGAGAATAGGCTAATGGAAAAAGGTGGACTTCCTTACGAGAAGGATGCATCCCATAAGCAAGGCGCTCACGAAATTGCGAACATGGTTGAATTCGGATGGGCTGAAGATTCTCCAAAACAAGACGTCAGCAAAAGCTTTAATAAAGTTGAATCTCCAGTTGAAGCTCCCATTACTGAATCTGTAATTGCTAAAGGGCTGTCCAAAGTAAGGTATCCCGAAGAAATTCGTAGGCGATTTTCGAAGGTGTCTGATGCATATAAAGACGCAATCGGAATGCTAGCTCCATCCGTTCGAGATGAAGGCACAAGAGAAGCGGCGCTGACTCTTCGTAAATGGAATGCACAAGCGGCTGCGTGGGATGAGAGGAACTTTTCTATACTGGAAGAGACTAGGTCAGCGTTTAATAGCATTTCTCCAGTTGATCGTAAAGAATTTATTATGCGCAATGAGGAAGGCAAAAATCAGTTGTTGCCATTCCTTGATCCAATAGCAGATATAATGCGCAAAGAAATTGATGCAGCATCCGAAAGAGTGGAAGGTACAGGAAGAGTTAAGGAATTTTACGATAACTATTGGAGGCATCTATATAAGCATAGTCCAGATATCGACGTGACGTTAGGAAAGGTTATTCGTAAATCGTTTAATCCTGCTGGCATGACTCGTAAGAGAAAATATCCAACTCTTCGCGAAGCTTTAGCAGAGGGAATGGAACTGGTTACTGACAATCCGCTAGAATATAGTTTGTTGATGCTGCATCAGATGAATAAGTTTGTTGCAAGGACACATGCAGTTAAGGAACTAAAGGATCGTGGATTACTTAAATTCATTCCAGAATCCCTCAAAGAAAGCTATCTTCCGGCTGGGTACAAGATGATTGATGACCCTGGATTTGTCGTCAAGGCGGAAACAGGATACACGATTACCAACTATCGCGATAAGCTTCTCTACGATCATTTGTCACTCATAGCTGGATCGCTTGGCATAAAAAGCATTACAACTAGTCTTGATCTTCCCAAAGACGTCCTTGGTTTTATTACGATAGAAGAAAATGCAAAAATTTTAATGCATCCCGGAGCGCCATTATCAACGCTTGCACATGAAATCAGCCATCACATTGGCGCGGTTTTTGATTTGTATGATTACATACAGAGTGGAGACCACAAGGGAATTGGAGTAACGTCTTCGCGTCCAGAGATAGCGCAAGAGTTATCTAGGTTAGCTTCTTTGCGGCATGAGGGCATGAACCCAACGGAAGAGCATCGAGAGTATGTACAAAGCAAGCCAGAGCGTGAAGCTGTATTGCTGGAGGCATGGCTTCAAAGTCCAGAGAAAATGGAATTTGCGGCTCCTAATGTGACAAAAATATGGAAGGATTTTTTAGGTAAGCACGAAGAATTATCCTCATTGCTGCATCTTGATCGGTCGCTTGTTATGGAACCAGTCGAAACGCAAGTTGAGCAATCTGGCGTTAGGGTAATTGGTCGATGGGCAGCACCGACTGGAGTGACGAAATTATTCGAAAATGAATTATCTCCAGGATTTAGATGCAACGAAAACTCTTTCATTAAAGGCGCATATAACTTTTTGCGTCTTTCTGGGAACTCCATGAATATGGCTAATCTTTCGATATCAGCCTTTCATGGAGTGTTCGCCACTCTTGATACTGTATCGTCCAAAATGTCTAATGGCCTATCGAAACTAAACCACGGAGAAGTAACGGAAGGATTGAAGGATATCCTTACAGCCTATAATGCTCCAATGACGTTGGCTAAGTTAGGCAATCAAATTAGAGAAGAGATACGTTCTGGAGCACTTGGAGGATATAACTCTGAATTACGTCAAATGTGCGAAGCTGTCATCGAGTCCGGTGGGCGTCTATCAATGGACGCTAGGTATCGACTAAATGCTTCTAAAGCTCTACGTGAATCATGGTATCAGCTAAAAAATAATACCGACTTTACAGAGAAGGTCAAGGAAGGTATTAAGCTTCCATTTGAAATACTTGGCACTGCGCTTGAGGCGACCACATATCCGATCCTTGAAGCATATGTGCCAAGGCTTAAACTTGGAACATTTGGTATGATGGCTTCTGGTATATACAGAAGGGCCGTAAAAGAAGGATGGAATGAGGACCAAATAAGAGACAGGCTAGCCAGAAGTTGGGATTCGGTTGAAAATAGACTGGGGCAATTATGCTACGATAACTTGTTCTGGAATCAGTATGTTAAAGATACGGCAATGCTTTTAGTCCGATCTGTTGGATGGAATCTGGGTACATTCAGAGAGATTGGCGGAGCAGCTATTGATGCATTCAGATCAGCCGCAACTCTATCCCACATTAAGACTGGATCGCCAGATCGTGATTTATTCACGGATAAGATGTCGTACACCATGGCCATGGTTGCAACTGGTTCAATTGTTGGCAGTGTTATGAATTGGCTGCTAACTGGAGAGCCGCCAAAGAATCTGAAAGATGTTTTCTACCCAAGGACTGGAGAAGCGAATCCAGATGGAAGTGAAGCGCGTCTGTCGATTCCGTTTTACACGAAAGACTTGTTTGCGTATGCAATTCAGCCCGGAAAGACATTGTTGCATAAATTGCATCCAATGTGGAGCACTACGGCAGATATGCTCAAGAACGAGGACTTCTATGGCAATAAGATCATGAACGAGGACGATCCGTGGATTCGCCAACTGAGTGACGCTGCATCGTTTCTTGGAAAATCATTTTCTCCGTACTCGGCGCAAAATTTCATCAAGATGCGCGAAAGCGATGAAGGATTGACACAGTCGTTTTTGCAATCTGGTTTTGGGTTCACATCTGCTCCGCGATACATTACACAATCGAATGCAATGCAAAAGGCGCAGAAGTACGCGCAGGAAAATCTGCCATCGGGAAGCAAGACTAGAGAGCAAGCCGAACAACAGGATGTCAATCGGAAGTTAGTTAAAAAGATGCGCAAAGGCGATGACATTGCAATAAGTGAAGCTGTTAATGCCGTAGGATTTCAAAAAGCGAAGGGCTTGTATAAGAAGTCAACGCAGTCAGCATTGCAAATAATGGCTTCACATTTAAGTGTACCGCAATTAAAGAAAGTGTGGGATATTGCGAGCGATTCAGAGAAGTCTGAATTGAGGGATTTGGCAATTCGAAAGCGCAGGCAATCCAAAACAGAAGACGAAATAAAATCGTTAGATGAAATAATTGACAAATCACAGAAATAAATGTACAATGCAGTCATGGTCACATTCAAAAGTTTGTCAAAGACGCCGTTCAGTCTTGTTGAGCCATACTTATGCAATTGTGATTTATTGAGCTTTGTACCGAGGTGCATCTGGTGGAAGCCGTGGACATTTTTAACTTGGCTCATTGCTTTCACGAATCGAAATCATATTTGCCATAGCGCAATGATTGTTCGATGGAACGGTCGAGTCATGTGCGTTCAGATGACAGCTTCGTCTTATCGAATTGTTCCACTTGAGGATATGGTCCGGCAGTTTCCTGGAAAAATTGCAGTATCGTATCTTCGAGGATCGATGAGCAAAAAAAAGCGCTACCTAGCTTCCGTTTATATGGTTGAAATTATCTCTCAACCATACGGATGGTTTCGATTGATGTTACTTGGATTGTCGCACACATTAACACTTGGTTGGTTTTATCCCAATAGCTGCGATGACTACGAATCGCCATGGCCCCCGGTATGTTCTGAAGCATATGCCAAAGCTATGCGAAAAGCCGGATATGATCCATGTCCAAAGTTAGCGGATAGTCATACCGAGCCGAGTGATCTTTTTGAAAGTAAGCGTTTTGAACCCATGTACGTACTTGTTTAGTGGAGATTGTGTTATGTCGAAAGTTGCTGACGTTGCTGATGTGTCTGTTGCTGCCAAGTTGCTTGCCGCTCCGTTTGCTGTGCTTCGTGGGAAAACACGGGCTTGCAGTGAGACCCGTTCTTTCGTCGCCTTCTGCGCCAAGACTGGCCTGAGTGGCGATGCGTTGACGGCCAAGATTGCTGGAAGTCGCCGATACAAAAACTGGGCTGCTGGCAAGGTCGAAGGTATCGATCCTGACGACGTCCAGAGCATTATCGAAGCGATTTTGGAAATCATCGCAGCCATCGGGGCGTCGAAGAATTAGTGCAATTGCACGGTCGGTACTCAAACAGACCCATGGTAGCGATGCCATGGGTCTATTTTACATGGAGATTACAACATGAACTTTCTCGTAAAAACTCGTCTTCGCAAGATCATTTTGTCTTGCTTGCTGTCCACTGTTGCAGCCGCTTCCGGTTATGGCGTATACAGCTTCAAATCTGGCGTGAATCCAGTCGAGCCTACGCCTGCTCCAATCGCCAAGAGCTTGTCGGCCGTAGGCATCTGGACGGCCCTGGGATCGTCGGCGGAGCTTGCGAACATTGCCCATAGTCACGATCTGGCTGTATTCATTGCCTCTCAGGGTGGAACGTGGCTGATTCTCGATCCGATTATGGCCGATACGCCAAATCACCCGGGATGGGTTGACAAGTGGCTGAAGGTACTTACGGATAGCGGAAAATCCAAGCCAGCAATTATCTGGCATGACAACGGTCGCGTTGTAGGAATCAATTCTCTATCTGACACGACAACGTCAGAAGATATTCTTGCGATGGCTAAGGGGTATATCAAGAGTGATATCGATTGCGTCTACATGAATGGACGCAGCTACTCGACTGGTTTGAAGCGGCGCGATACGCTTCCGGGGAAAGTAATGTTCCACGGTTCGGCTATTCCGCAAATTTCAGCAATTCTAAAGCCACTCAAAGAAAAAGATTATCCTACCGTTGACTTGCGTACACAAATCACACGGATCAAGGATCAGAATGGATATGGGACTTGTTGGGCGCAGTCAGCCTGTACTGTTATGGAGGCGATTCGATACGCTCAGTTTGGTCCCGTGAACGACATTGAATTGTCGCCGAATAATCTTGCAACTCGAGTTGGTGGATGGAATGGAGCATATTTGTCTGACGCCATGAAGGCGCTGTTAAGCGATGGCGTCGTCCCGATGGTCGACCAACCAAATTACGTCCATGCACTTCCCAAGGATTGGAAGAAGCGTGCAGAAGGCTACAAGCTACTTGCTGTCTATGATTCTCCAGATCGCGATACGATGGGTTATCTTGCCGCTGCATTAAAGCAGGGTTGGGTTACTGAAATTGGTATTGCGGTTGGAAGTGGATTCAATACCGACAAAGAAGGTTATGTTTCTTATGCTCGTGGCTCTGGGCGTGGTGGTCATGCTGTTACGGCTTGTGGGCTGAAGAAAGCTAATGGAAAATGGTGGGTTCTCATTGCAAATAGCTGGGGAACGAAATGGGGACAAGGCGGCTTTGGCTGGATTGAGTCTAAATTTGTTTCCGTTGAGACATATTCAGACATGTGGGTTGCTGTTGTCGTGTCCGCAGCGCCAACAGACAAACATATCGATCCAGAGCAAGGGAAACGATTGATGCAACAATACAATCAATTGCTGTATCAAACAGCCACCCAAGATTCGGCACCAAAAGTCGATAGCACGAAATGCGCAGATATACAAGTCGTAATGTATACCGCAAAATGGTGTGCTGCTTGCAAGAGCGCTAAGGCATCGCTGGCGTCGGTTGCCAAATCGAAAGCTGATATTATCTACGTCGATATCGATGAACAGCCTGACTTGTCCAGCTCCGCTGGAATTAAGCGTCTTCCGACTTTCGATATTACTTACGATGGAAAGACCACAAGAAACTACAGTGTCGCTTTTGTTCTTTCGCTGATTGAAAGAAAGAAGTAAACTGCCATGGATTACCATAACTTAGATGCAACCGTTGATGCGCTGCGCACAGATTTTCATAACCATCATGTTTCAATCACGGCATCAATGGCAAGGATTGAAACGAAGTTTGAAGTATTGGCAGATAAGGTAGAATCGCTTGATCGAGCCATCAACGGGGATGCGATTGAGAGGGAAGGCGCTCCGTCGATTCGCAGCGACATAAGAAGCCTAAAATCATCGAGAGACTTGCTTAGGAAAAGCATCAAGGTTGCTTGGGTCGTCACTGCGTTCTTCTCTGGACTGATCTGTACCTTGTGGTTCAAGGTCAATCGATAGTTCGAAGAGATGTAACTGTCCCGGCAAATCCAAAGCCCTCTGAGAGATTTCAGAGGGCTTATTTTGTTGATGCCTATACATAGAACATCCATCGTCCTTCCTGGTCGTGTATGCCGCACTCGTCAATATATCGAAGATATTGAACGAGCGTTTTTTTGCTGCCAAAAAAAGACCATACTGGCAATTTTCCTATCAGCCAAAACGGAATGCATCTAAGTCCACCTTCGATCCATATAAGGATTGGCTTGTTTTGTGAATTGGCAACAGATATCTCGTCATGCGTTCCGAAGGTTGGTACCTTCGGATTTAGCTTTACAATCATAAAATCGCTGACAGTCACCATTCTAATGTCGGCTGAACAGACGGGTTCCATGGAAATCTTGACGCTGAAAAGATTTCCGATGGATCGATCCCTATCTCTTTGTTTATAGGATACTTCATCTTCTTGTCCAACGTCGTATGGCTTATCGAGAGGGTCAAACCAAATGATTCCAAGTGAACGTAAATCCTTCTTGATTTTTTCTCGCCATCCCTGTCCTAAGTCTGGTTCCTTCTCCATGGCACCAGCAAGATAGCATCGCATATTTCGAAGCTTGTTCATTAAGCAACTCCTCTTTGTTTCTGCTCAAGTATTGCCTTGATGACGTTATCGATATTCATTCCCTCAAATGCCATCGATTGCATAAACCACGCATCTTTCGCTAGGCAGCAATTGCAATTGACGTCAATGACGTTTGGAGTATTGTTTTCTGTAAGGCGAAAATCGATTCGACCCCATCCAGGTAGATTGCAAATTTCTAGGCATTGGCGAGCAATTTCGCTAACCTCAATAGCTGCCGGATCAAGTACATTCATTACTTCTGATGTTGTATGCGAATGCTCGAATGATCCTACCTTCCACTTTGCTTCTTGTCCGAGTATCTTAGGCTTTCCAGGTGGGTAATTTACATAGATAATTTCCACAGGAGTATAAACGGAATCATTCAGAAATGGAACAGTAATTTCGCGCCCGGAAATATACCGCTCTGCAAAAAAACCATCCATCGTAAGCATAACATCTTCTCTAAACTGCTTGAATGTCATTACGGAAGTATCATGCATTCCATAAGAGCCGTCAGCTTGAATAGCCTTAATGATTACTAGTTCATCGTCCTTCATTCCGGAACCATAAGGACTGCCAGGAACTTTGATACCGTTGGCAGTAAGCGTATTCCGGACATAAAACTTGTTGGTCGTGTATGCAATCTCTTGTCCGGTCGGTCCAGTATGCGGATACAACATTCCGTCCAACACTTCAATCGGCAAGTGCGCTAGACAGTCCTTGCTATCCAGTGTATCGAGCAAATTGAATACGATATCCGATTCACTTTGCATAAGTGCGTCGATTGCTGCTTGCAGATTAAGCGTACATGGAATCAAGACATATTGGTGTCCAAGCGCCTTGAGTGAATTGACGACAATAGCAACTTGCTGCATGACATCCCTATCGTCAAGGATATCTTGCGGCTTCACTTCGTCAAAAAATATTGCAACTTTCATAAGTGTATCCTATTTGTAGAAATCGCCATTGTTCCAATCAGAAAGATCGTCTTCGTCCCCGTCTTCATATTCGAATTCGTCAAGATCATAGTCGTCATCGTCGTCCGCGTCCCAGTCGTTTTGTTGTTGCGTCATTCTTATTTTTCATTCTGTTAAAATACATCTCCATTTTCTTCGATCTTTTTGTCCTCATACGGATCGAGCAGTCGTCGTCGCATTTCGGCGGCGGAATCATTCAAGACGCGAATCGCTGACGAAATGGAGTCATAGTCCCATCCAGTGCTTGGCTTCATCGCGATAAGCGTCATGCGAGTTACGATATAGTTCCATTCACCTGCGGTAAAATTCCTCTGATAGAGGTCATTTTCCGAGAAGAATGCATGGATACGTTCTTCAAGAAGACAACGATCCTTTTGCCTAATGTACGGCATGATTACTTACCTTTCAAAAGTTCAAAAAGGTATCCAGATGCATTGAAAATCAATGCGCACAAGGCTTCCTCTTGAGTTGACGTCTCGCCCGTTCGAATGTCCGGGGAAGGAACTAATTCACGGTGATAAAACCAAGTATCCATGAAGTGACGCCACATCGACTTCATATATTTCTGCCTTGGGATTCCCTTCTGCCAGTTATCGCTATCTCGCTGCTTGCCGTCGGCCTGTGTTCGATGTTTATGTAGGTATTGAGCATATCGCTGCAATACGGCCGGGCTCAAGAATCCTTCGTAGTCTAGTTTGTCATCCGAGCTATCCCGTGTCGCACCAGTCTCAAAAATTTCCATTACATGTTCCTCTTTGGTTAATGTGCCGTAAATAGTACCAGTAGTGATTGTCTGCTTACGAATGTTGCTTACTCCACGGCAGTTTTGTCGCGTTGAGATTCCGTGAGATAAATTGGCTTAGCTAGGTCAATTCCAAATTGCCTGCTAATAACAATGAAAGTTTGCGTAGGGTGCTGGAATTCCGCTTTGATCTTAACAGAAAATTCACTGTACCCCATCAGAGTCCCGCATGCAACCCACTTCGGATAATGCTCCAAAAATTGATGGAAGTGTCCGAAGACATCGAGGTCAACAGGGCTAACTTTGTCCCACTGGGCAATGGCTTTATTGACTGGGATGGTAATGCCACCGACGCCGCCTTGGTACTGAAGCGAATCACCATGGTGAAATCGAACAAGCCGATCCATAATCTTTTGCGTGTTATGGTATCCCGTTCCGACAAAGAAATGAACATCGGCATCTTTCTCATAAATCTTCTCTAGCGTTTTGTAGAGTAGCCATTCATAGCTGTTTCGGCAGCTTGTTTTGACTCTCGGCTTTAATGTTGTTCGTCCGTGGTTTCCTACGCATGTTGGAATAAACACAGGTAATCCAGTCTGGGAGCGCAAGAAGTCTATACCAGCACATAGCATGTCTCGTAAGAACACACACGCTTCTACGGGGCTCAATTCATTGCTTTCCAGCAAGTCGTCGTGGATTGCCCCTGTCATCAGGTCGCCAAGAAGAGGATGCCAAATTTCTGACACATTATTCCTATGGCGCTGCCATTCCAGCAATTCAATTGCTGACGTATAAAATTTGTTTATTCGCTTTGCAGCTTCATTGATGTCATAATAGTTTTTTCCTCCAGTAGCTTCGCTGAATACTTTTTCTCCAACATGCCAATCAGTCGCCGGAATCACAACTGCTACTGATTCAGCAAGACATCGTTGCGTATTCTGCTTTACGACGCAGTGTTGTATGGGCTTGTTTTTGATAGCAGTCAATGCAGCAATTTGCTGATCTCGATCTAAGATTTCAGCAAGAGATTGCTTGTATTTCTTTTGCAGAAACGAATCATCGGTTTTTTGTCGAACGTCGCAAAGATCGTCAGTGACGCTTTGCTCTGGAGTGCTATCGGCAGATGTAAGAACCAGATATTTCCCTTCCCATCTAGCATCTTCGCCGGTCGCAAAAATTTCCTCTAAGGCTTGTTCTGCCTTTTCAATCGGACGATATCGACGACAACTTTTCGTTAGTTCAAGTGCCGTCATTCTTCCACCGTGTCTGCGAATCAACTCAAGCAATGTCATGCTAGTCTCCTAATGTGTAGCTCGACCCTAGGGCAACTTCGATCCATGTAAAAAATAGGACGCAATTTATGCATATGTTCGCTATCGTCGTCAATGACTAATCCAGCCTTTACGATACCGTCATATGCAGATTTCAGACTCCCCATCGCGTTATCATCGTCGTGCTTCCGTTTAGTTTCGAAATAGAAAACGGGTTCAACGGATATTGCGTTCCATGGAGAGTCTTCGATTTGCTCATCTTCAACGAGCGCCTTGACTGCTTCTAGCTGTCTTTTGCTAGCAGCGGCCTTCATATATCTTCCGCCGATACTTCCAATCATGCAATTTGGTGAAAGGACACGAGACGGTATTTCAATCGGTATTACTAGCGTGTTTAGCGTATTGTTCATAATTTTCTGAAGTCCAATATCGCATGTAGGTTTTATTGGATTCTTTGACGAGTTGCCCAATAATTTCTTCTGATTCCACTAAGTCGCTAACGCAGCCGTCTCTGTCACTCTTCTTCATGGATTGCGAGCGTCTGGTTATGTCTCGTCGGACGCAACCGGAGATTCCGCTATCTTCGATTATATGCACTATCCTTCGTTTTTGGAAGTCAATTTGACATTCCACAATTTCTGGAGCAATGATTCTTTCAAAACTCAATAGAATGTAACGAATAAGACGAGTCGCATAGTCAGCACATTGTTCCGTAATGACCGGGTTGTCGTAAGATTCGCTTCCAGCACAAATCAAAGCAATGCGTCTTGCGTTCTCTTCGGCTTTTCTCCATAACGTAATCAACGACTGATGCTTATCGCCGTAGACTTCCGCTTGGTTGTCAAAGTCGATAAAAATTCGTTCGGCTTCTTTTTCCGTTGGAACGCAATACTGCGAAAATGGATAAGGTTTGCCATCTGGTCCAACGAACATCGTAATGTCCGATTGTCGATATGCCGGACTTCTCCACTCGACCCAACATTTGAATTTTGACGCCAATGATTCTGGAATGGTATCTCTATCTACTTCTTCTCTGATTTTACCAGAGTGATAATCGGCACTAAAGACTAAACATCGGCTTAGCCATCCATCCTCTAGTTCCTCCGGAGAGATTCCACCTAGAAATCGCGTTGGAGTAGAAACGCCATAAATGCAACAGCATGGCTGCGATAGGATTCTCTGTTTCTTTTGATCGGAATATTCGCGACCAAGATAAATACTAGCTGACGACGAATAGTATTGCATCAACAGAGAAATTACTTGAGCATAATTTTTATTGACGTGCGACTTGATCGTCGATAGCAAGTGTCCTATCTCGTCCCATAGATACAGCGTCACCGGCTCGCGAAACATTCTCTCTTCGATGGAGATATCCGATGCAATGTCTGCTCCGCCGATATATCTAGAAAATCCAGTTGCCGCTGCTAGTTTTCGGATTTGCGTGATCGCGTGATTCTTTCCGGCCGACGATGGCGCTATGCCCATGCAGTAAATGTTTGTTCTCGTACCAAGACGATCCTTGATCTTTCTGCCAAATAGAGCACCACATGCAGTCAATGAGCTTGCCAGGGCAAGGACAGGTTGTGGTCGCACTGACGTTGCATTGAGCCATGTACACATTTCCCCCAACAAGCCAGAAGGGCGCAATAGAAATTCTCGCTCGATATCGATATCAACGCGCTTAAGCTTAACCTTTGGAGTCTTATCCTTGACTAAGTCTCGATAGTCTATGTATGGCGCAGATTCTACATTGACGTAACTTTCTGCGTCTCGTAGCCAACCATCTGGGAATTGCGGCTGAACTTTATGTGCTTCGGAAATCTTCCTTCGAAAATCCTTTTCGTCTGTTTTGTTGCCTGCTAAATCCCATGGTGGAATGCATCGCGGATTGAAGACTCCAGCAAGCAATGAGTAGGCTTCCCTGTCTGATAGTAGAAATCCACGGACCAACGCAACCGACGCCCATAAGAGTTTCGAGTGGCCGGATTGTCCTTGAATTGCTGGGTCGCAACTTTCAAGATATGCACTAGCTCTCTGAATGATCGAGGGCTCGCCATTACTTGTAGGGTGTGATTTTTGTGGTATGGTAATTCCGGATTGTTGTGTATCTCCCACACCGCTATCACTGCAACGCGTAGGTTTCGGATGCATGAAATCAGGATAAGCAACTGCTTGACGTTCCCAAGGACTGCAATTATCTTTCCAAGCATAAGTTCCTCCATTCGGATGAATCGATGGTGCTAACAGAATGTAGTAACCAGTACCGTGAATATCGACCCCGGGTAGGAATCCGTTCTGATTCTTCAGTTCCCTTGGGTTCTGATATATGTAGTGTGCCCCGCCCGTCGGTGTTATCTGCTCGATGGTGCTTGGTAGTGGTGTAAGCGTCTTCAGAGACTCAAAGCCATTTGACTTTCCGCCGTGGTTGTCAATATCGATGGCAACAACCCCGCTGGGATCGCCGCAGGCGAGCCCAATATTTGCATCTGGCCAAAGAGTCCACCATTCTATGATGCGACTACAAAGCGTCGTGGCGTCTTTACAGCCATGCTGCGTCAAAGGCATTTTTTGGCCAGGTTTTATTGGGAAGACGGCCCACCCAATACTGGCATAGTACAATGCTGCATCTTTGAAATTATTCATTTGCAGAACACGTATTTTCTGCTTGATTGTAACCGACTATGTCGTAATATTTGCCATTTTTCTTTACTGTAATCGTCTTAATGGATTCGAACAATTTTTCAGATACGAACAGATCGCACAGCGCTTCATTGACTGTCGTGTCAGTATTACGACTAGTGTATTGCTTCCACCAATTTTGCGCTATTCTTCCTACTGGATTCGGATGATCCAAGCAGACCCACTGATGAAACATGCGCAGACCGCAACGATATTGAATGCGAATTGAATCTGGGAACCCCGGCTTAACGTGTCTACTAACATAAATCGTATTGACCTTCATAACTTCGGGCTCGTTCGATAAAATGGAACGCCTTGACGCCTTTACGTCATGCATACGGCGTTCTCGCTCGCAGTCTTCAAGTCTCGCTATCTCTCCCTTTGGCAACACCCATCCACATTGCGGACATGTTCCAAGCGCACGACTAAATGATTCACGACACTGGGAACATACCGCCATTACAGTATGAGCACCGCCAAGTAAGTCAAGAGGCCCATGTTCATCAATACAACCAGCAAAATCAAGAACAAGGCAATCTCTCTTTCCAGGGTGCAAACGTAATCCACGGCCCACCATTTGCGAAAAAAGGCCAGTAGAAAGAGTAGGTCTAAGCAAAACGATACAGTCAATAGAAGAGACATCGAATCCCTCTGTGAAGACGTTTACGTTACAAATTCCATCGATTTTTCCATTGCGAAATGCAAGCGTCGTTGCATCGCGTTCGGCTGTTGGAGTCTTGCTCGTAACAGCCGGAATGGTCATGCCATGCTTGGCAAATTCCAGAGAAACCAAATTGCAGTGTTCGACGTCAACGCAATAGACGACAACCGCGTTTCTTTGTTCGCTTTTGATAATGCGAACGCATTCTTGCACAGCCTGTTGCACTAGCGATTCTTTGTTGCAGGCTTTCGATAGTGACGATACGATGTAATCGCCACCGGAGTATGACTTCACTTCAGACAGATCGGCTTTGACACTTCCGTCCTTGGATCGCACGGGGCATAAAAAACCCTGGTCAATCAAATCTAAAAGCTTTACGTCATACACTAAATCTGTAAGGATGTGATCCTTGTGGCACAATTGCCCTCCGGCAAGACGCCAAGGCGTAGCCGTCCATCCAATGATACGGATTTTCGGATTGAATCTCTTACATGCGCTAATAAATGTTCGATATTTTCCTTCGCCCTTAAATGGGATTCGGTGTGCTTCATCGACAAAGAGAAAGTCGAATGCTGAGAATCGGCCTGCTTTGTTATACACAGAATCAATTGAGGCGTAGAGTATTGGTGAATCTTCATCGCGAAATCCAAGACCGGCCGAATAGATTCCGATATCTGACGCTGAAGAAGATATGGATCGTAGTTTGTCATAGTTCTGTTTCACGAGTTCTTTGCGATGGGCTAGAATGCATCCCCTGACATATGGCGCTTCGTCTTGCCATCGCTTGATTAACGCCGCCATGATTACGGACTTTCCGCCACCAGTCGGAACACTAACGCATGGATTTCCCACCTTGGTGCAAATAAAATTATGCACCGCGTCAGTAACTTCTTGCTGATATGGTCGAAGTGTAAACATTAAAACGGTATATCGCTATAAAAGGTTCCCGTTTTCGCGTTGTCTTTGACTATGAAAGCATACCCATGTCTGAATTCTGCAAGTCGATAATCAAACCCCCGAACCATATTGATAGGTTCTCCAAGCTTTGGTATCCATTCTTTTTGAAAGTCTTCCATCGTACCTTCCCACACATTGTCTGCGTTGACGTATTTGTTATATAAATCGTCAGTGAAGCATTTCGTAAATGTCGAGTCCGGCTCTTGTTTCTTTGCTTCACGAACCATGGAGTTAGCCGCAGCCGATAATGGTAAATTCATCAAGCTAGCTGCGTCAAATCCATTTTTTCCATACATCACTGTCGTCCCCTTCGGGTCTTGGATTGTAATTGTATCGTCGCAGAAATCGACTGGCACGAATCCACTAAATAGATGCGGAATCGGAAGGTAATTAAAACAAGCGTTCCGTTGATCGCCAAAAGTCAAGCTTCGTGAATCTTTTTTGCAGACCCATTGACCTATTCCGACTTCGGTTGCTTCTGCATAGCAGCACTGTCTGCACGATATTTGTACGATTGGCAACAATGGAGTTCCAGGCGTCGGGAAGCATAACCTTCTTGCACAGCAATATGTGCATCGCCAATCATCTGGACGGCTGGCTATAGGCGCAGGTGGCGTCGTGTTGAAAATAATTTCGCGAGCCGATGCTACTGCAAGATCGAATACCTCTTTGTCAAATTCGACACGTTCAGAATATATCTCATCCGTGTCTTTATTGACTGCAAGATACAATGCTCGCTTCATTCCAGAGCAGCCCATGTAGCATTGCATTTGACAGTAATGTTTCGGCTTTGCGAATCGCACTCCACTTTTTTTCAGCTTTTCAAAAGATTTGTTGTTGTGCGTTTTGAATTCAAGCACATGCCAAGTCTTTGGCGCTTCAGGAATGCCAAGGGCGCAGCCATCCATGTGGCCGCTGAAATGACCACCAAGAAGAGAGAATCCGAACTGCTCTCCATGTTCGTTGACGCTATTAACGTCGCAACCTATGTCGCGTAAGTCTTTAACGAGCCGAATCTCTTCAAGATCGCCTGTCTCGAACAAACGATACAGTCGGCCTGGGAAGTCTTCTTTTGCACAATGGTGAAAAGTGTACCATAACTTTCTGGCACATTCATCACCTATTTCAGACATGCCAAGATATTCCCTTGGCGGTTCAGCGTCTCCGGTCTTTTTGTAGTGTTCGTATATGGCATCGATTGTCTTTGAATTTTCTGGAAGAACATCAGCCAGAGTAGTCATAATTTATTGCCTCAAGATACTTTGACTGTAACAGCAACTTTTTTCGGTGTCACTGACACATACTGGCAAATTTTCGCATAGGTATCGTTGTCGTTTGCCTTGTACCATTCGTATCCTTTGGCGTCAAGCTCGCGAGTTGTCTTCACTTTGACTGGAATCAACTCCGGTTCAGTGTCACTTGCCAATGCAGCTACGATTGCATCAAGATCGGCCTTGTAGTTGTAGCCGCGTTCAACCGTAACTTTCATGCTGTCATTGACCTTATGGGTCTTCGATCCCACTTCGGGACCGGGGACTAGCGATGCGATTCGCTCTTCAAGCTGTATCCTTTCTTGCTTGGCGACGTCTTCGTGGTATTTTGCCTTAATCAGAGCACGGCATAAAAACTCAAGGTCAGAAACTACATTGCCTTCACTAGACATGGCTTTTCTCTCGTTGATGTTATTGGTGTGAATAGTCTCTCTGTCATTAAGCGGATTGCCGCTTCGGATCGTTCGATTCGATACCAGTAATCGCCACTAGTTATGAAGCACGGACGAGAGCGGTATCCATGGTGAAAATATGACGATCTTGGCACTTGAATGTACCAAGGGCCAGCACGATAGATTTTGTGCGATTCACCACTACAATTTTTGACAAGCTCAACATTACGAATCATTTTACTAAAGACTCCGGTGTGGACACGAGCGAATAAGCCATGCATGGCACATTCGCCCGCATCCATGCAGGCGTTCTGGAGCTAGGAGACACTATCGTTGCCAAGGCGGCTTCACGCCTTGAGTCTGGCTTGGTTGTGTATTGGTAGTGGTGGGTTGCGGAAGGCTTGGCGCTGGTGCAGGAATGGACGGCAATTGCCCCTGTTGTTGCCCATCGCCGACGGCGGCGAATGCAGTGATTTGGTTCTGATCGGTCTTGTCAACCTTGACGGTCGCAATGACAATGCCGTTTGTCAGAATATCCAATCCTGCTGGGCCGGTATGCCAATTCGAAGGCAAATGCAAAGCAAGGCGCAGCTTGTTGAGGTGGTCCATTGCAATAGCAACGGCCTTATCATTGGCGTTGTGAACATTGATGTTGTCGTAAAGCTTTCGTCCTTTACATGGACCATCCAAGACGAGGAAGACAATCTTAATGTAATGGCCCCCGCCCGCTTTCGTTTCCTTTAACTCGGCGCTTTCGATACTGACCGGATACTTACCGGGCGGCAATGCGGTGAAGTCTTGTTCGGGCACTTCGTCCCAGTTGAAGTTGGGTTGAAAGAAGGCGGCGAAATCTTGCGTACTCATGTGAAAACTCCAAGGGTTATGATTGGCCGTATGCTGCTTTGGAAAAAGCTTCATACGACAAGGGAAGCTCGTAAGGTAACTTGCCAAACACTCCACGACCGCCACCAGGATGTGCCGGGCGTTTTTGCGTATAGAGATAACGCATTCCAGGGGTAATATCAATGCCACGAGTGTGCTTGTCGTTATCTTTGGAGATAACTTTTGTATTGCAAAACAGAATGCAATCGGCCCATCGCAGCAAAAGCGAAGACGCCTTTTCGTGAATGTCGAACTGATACTGATCGTAAGCTGGGCCATTGGGATCATTGAAAACTCGCACGCGAACATGGCCGATAACGATTGTTGCCATTCCGCGATTATTGCGAAGATAATCCAGATAGTTGACCACTTCGTTCCAATAGTTCAGCGCTTCAGTGTAGCCTTTTCCGTAGCCGCCACAAGCAATATCAATCGTCTTGGCGTTGTTGCTCTTGTCGCAAATGTCCGCCCAAATCAACGGTTCCAACGTGCTCGCGGAATCGATAATTGCAGTTTGTAGATTGTGATCTTCGGTTGCTAGACTTTTCAGACACGATAATGTGTCTTGATAAGAGTAGCACGTGGGAAACTTGGCGACTGCAAACTCGTCGGAACCTTCTTCTTTATTCATCGATATCAAAACCGGCGATGGAAACGACGCACCAAAAGTCGTCTTTCCAATCTTCTCGACGCCAAGTAAAATAATCCTCGGCGGACGGACGATAGCTTGAGTGCTTAACGACGCCAGGTCATACATGGCATTATCCTGTTGTAAGAGTGTCGAGATATTTTCGCTATTGAACAACGAAAATCTGAACAATTGTGATGTCTTCACTCTCGACGGAGGTGAGGACATCATTCACGACATCGATAACGGCGTTTCCAATTTCGTGCTTGATCGTCCAGAAATCGAGGTGTTTCAGCCCCGATAGCTGCCGCATTTCGCCATCCGATGATTTGATGTAGATTCCTGGTTGCATTGTATTTCTCTATGGCAAGGGATTTCAGGTATCCTTCTAATCGATCATAGCAAACTGAAAACGCTTAGTCAATGGCCTTTTTGGCGTTTTCTCAGATATCTTCGGATTACTTGAATCGACGGCGGCATACAAACGGGACGTCCTTGAGATTGGCTTGGTATTGCATTTCTGAGTGTATTGACGATATCGTTGAAGGAATCGCCGCCACGATAGAGTGTTTCGGCGAGCGATAGAAACCATTGTTCATCTTCGTTTTCGCACATTTTTCCGTCTACAACTTTATAGCCATACGGCGGTCGGCCAACACGTACACCCTCAAGACGTTTCTTTGCCAGCCCGTTTTTCGTTCGTTGGGAAAACTTCTTACGCTCAAATTGAGCAAATGCCGACATGATATTCGCAAGCAATTCCGATTCTGCGGTATCGAAATTGTTTCCGTCTGCGAATACTAACCGTGCGCCCCTGTCTTCAATTTCTTTTCGTATAGCCAACGATATAGCCATATCCCTTGCTAGTCGATCGGGACGGTCGGCAACGAGTAGAAATCCAGGATGGAGATAGTTGATAGCCTTTTGCAATTCCGGACGATTCAGAACGCCACCTGATACGGCTGAATCGCAAAACGACCCAACTACATAGAATCCATTCTTTTCACAATACGCAACGCATCTAGCAAGCTGTTGTTGATTAGATTCGCATTCGTCGCTATTGGGTCTCGGTGAGAATCGACAATAAATCACCGCTGCCACCACTTTTGCATCGACGGCGTTTGTCTGTGTGGATGACAGGCCATCGACTGCTTGGTTTGTGGTAGGGACTTCGGTTTCGCCTGCACTTGGAACAAGTCTCATGCTTCGTTTCCTCGCTATCGATCATCGTCATGAAATGCGTTATGCCCTTACGTTTGTGGCACAAAGGACAAACGGCCGTGAGAATTGGTTTCGTTTCCATTTGACAAACGATACACTTTCCACGAACGATTCCGCCGCATCCTGGGCAGCGTCCAACCATTCGCGAGTCTTTAGCTATGAACTTCATTGTTTCGTTTCCTTAGTTGCCGCTTCTGTACAAGCACAATTTGCGATAAGTCGTCTTGCGGTCCGGCCGTAATGACCTTGCAAAAGCCATACAAGTCCAGAATCGATCATTTTCTGAAACATGGCATTGATTTCTTCGTCGTGCAATTCACCGGCTTCATATCTCAATATTTCGTCGATCATGGTCAAGCAACTCCTGTCTTCGATCTGGCAAAATAAGGAACACTCTACTTTTGTATTGTTGCGTCATTTCAGCTACAATCTTTTCGGCTTCTTCTTTGCTTTGATACTCTACTTGCGTCGCTAATTGTATTGTAGATGGAAAACCGACCCAATACTTCACGATGCGATATGTCAAGACGTTTGTTTGTTCAGGCATTTGTTTCTTTCCTGGTTTCTTTGTAGAAAATCGCAAAAACATTTTAGTCCTTTCGACGATCAATGTATTTTGTCGTAGAGTGCACAATACACGGACGATTCCAAACGGCAAACAGTATCCACTCCGCAGAAATCCATTGCACACAATACATTATGTCCTCCATCCTCTTATATAGGGATCATGTTTATTCCATCGGTAACGGGTAGACTTCTTTAATGTAACCTTGTTCGTTATAGATTACAAACTCATATGGACCATTCGTATTTGGCTCGACAGTTTGAATTACGTAACGACCTGATGCAATTTGCTGTCGCACGTATCGCAATTGCCCTAGCGACATATTGACGGTACCTTCGTTGCCAAGCCCATGAACAGAAGGCGGAAATCCGCCATTTTGCAACCATTTGGCTAGGGCTGCAAATGCCGCTTGATAATCGCCAAGATTGTTTGCTTCCATTGCCGACAAGATATTATAGAAAGTAACTTGCGGGTCCATGACATTTTCCCTTTGTTAGTGAGCACGTTTCGAACATGTGCAAGCTGTTCTTTTCGTATAGTAGCTATATTTTTGTAATCCGAAAATGCTGCTTCAGTGGATGCGAGGTTGGCCGACGATGACGTCACATAGTATGACATCAGCGTCGACGAAGCCGATGCGGCCGACCATGCTGCCTGTCTAGCATAATCGCTAGTTGACGCGGCAGCATTATTTGCATATCGTTCCGCACGTTCCATTGCAGAAAAATTATCTTTCGTTTTGCTCTTTAACCATTTTCGCTTTGCGTCAATGGCATTTTGTGGTCGGTTATCCTTGGGGTAATGCGGTGTCCAATAACGATCTACGGCTGCTTGGGCAAAGTCACAAGCTAAAGAATGCAATACGTCTTCGTCAATCAACTCTGGCCGAAGAATCAACCAAAGAATATCTGCCGAAGATACGCCACGTTGCGGAAGATCGTCTATGCAATCAAGCGCCGTCCAATGCTCTCGGCAAGCGGCGAGCGCTCGCAATCTATCGCGACCATCCGGTTCGTGTAACCAACACGGATGAAACGAAATGACATTGTCAATCGTTACTGATTTCATGTTATGACCTTTTTGCTGGAACACAATAATGCTCTCCGTCCCATGAATCGTATTTGATATGCAATTTCAACTTCACAACGCACCCTCTTGGATCGCCATTGAAGTATGGAACGATTCCAAAACGCTTGCATTCCTGTTTGATATCATGCTGAAGTTTTTTGATTCTTTGTGCGTCTCTTTCGGATATCCACTGATTGCAAGACTTGATAGTCAATCTTGTCAACGAACGTGCTTTACTGAGAAGATACTTTGCAAGGGCAAAGCCATCACTTACAGCATATCCATTCGCAACGATGTCTTCCACGATTACTTCCGTGAATGTTTCATTCATGTTTGAAACCCCTCAATGAGAACTACCAACCCTACCTAGTTTTATCGCTAGCTCTTTACTAGATAGGGCAGGTGGTTGTCATATAAAATGCCCTGATAATGCGGGCAAACAACCATCCTTAAAACAGGTAGTCAACTTCAACGTCGCACGTTTCGAAGTACATGCACTCTTGCTTGAACACCACGGCAAGGTGACGCACGTAGTTGCGAAGTGCAATCATTTGGTCCTTGTCGCAAATGACAACAAACGGAATCATAACGTCCTCGTAGACTTTTACGTTTCCATCTTCTCCTATAGATCGATACCGACCATTAACTGTCGGCAACTCAGTGAATCCACTGAACATTGCCATTAGCTTTTCGCGTACGGCGTCGATATCGCATTGCGGCACAAAGTCACCTGTGTTGTACTTGAGCGGAACTAAGAAGGTACATTTCTTCATGGCTTACACTCCATCTTTGCATTGGATAACGGTTGAAACAACACCATGCTGGCTATAAACATGTGCGTCTACGCCATTCCATCGTAGCCTTTCAGCTAGTTTTGTCGGGATTTCCCCGCCAACTTCAATTGCATTGCAATAGACTTCGGCCTTTGGATAGTATTGTTGCACTAGCCATTCGATGTAATTGACATTCATTGTAACTGACCTTTCATTCTATTTCCAGTTTGTCGTAAGTGCATTCGTGGCGTTCCCATATTCTAGCCATTAAACAACTCTCCCTGTCATGGCGTGGATGTTTCGTGTTTCTTCATGCACAATGGAAATTTCATACAGTTCTTTCATGTCAGAATTAAATTCTTCAAGCAATTTTGGCAACCTCGCCTTTAGCCTAGCCTCCAAGCCGGGTGCTGTTAAATCTTCGTCTGTTGCGTCTAGCCAAACGGCTGTATGCCTTGCGGCATCTAAGTTTCGCTCTTTGCCCTCATGCAATAGCCAGGGCACGGGCACAACTTCGCCGCCGATCCGTTTGGCGATTAGGTTAGCTTCTTCTTCGTCCGGGAGACAATAGGGCTCGCACTCAAATACAAGCCCGCCGTTGACAATTACGTTGTACCGGTAATCTCTTACTTCGCCCTTGCGCCCGCCCCAACAATCTTGATCCCCTGCTAGGAATACCGTGTTGGCAACATAGTGTAATGGCCCATCACTTGAAAACAGATGCCATTTGATGTATTTGGCCAAATGCGGAAAGAAAGCGGCAATTGTCTCGTGGATACAGCCACACGTGTCATGTGTGCTACCAGTTATCGAAAAGGTCTGGTGGCCATTCCGGCCCCTGTCGTCATAGCGAATGGTGGCCTTGATTGTGTGGTCGCCGTCATAAGCAACAAAGGTCTTAGAAAAGTCGTTCATACTGCTACCTCAAAGCCTTTCAAGATTCGGTCGATTGCCCGCATAGGGGCCGGTAATATACCTATGTTAGGGGAACAATGCCGAATGGTTCCAAGTCGCGTAGGTTTGAAATTGTTTTCATTGTTGCACCATTCAAGGGTGTGTCGTTTCACAATGTCATCAAGAGTCATGGTCAACCATCCAAAGGGGTCGATTGTCGGCCATCCATTCCGGGTGATTTTCTGCCATCCATTCCGGATAACGGTCTGCCATCCAAATAGGCTGCATATGCGCCATCCATTCGGGATAATATCCCGCCATCCATTCGGGGCGGTGATATGCCATCCAATCGCGATGATAACTAAACATCCATTCCGGATGGTGGTCCGCCATCCATTCCGGTCGATGGAGTGCCATTAGTTCCGGCCTGTTGGCAAACATCCATTCCGGGTCATAGAATGCCAGCCAGTCGGGCCGATGGGCTGCTATCCATTCGATTCGATGGGCTGCCATCCAATCGGGATGATACCTAAACATCCATTCCGGATGGTGGTCCGCCATCCATTCCGGTCGATGGAGTGCCATTAGTTCCGGCCACTCTATCAGAGGTTTCATGCTACCAACTCCAAAAATGTTGTTGCATGTGAGAATAGCCCTTTGAACAGTACCCGAATCCCAAACAGTCTAATGATTAGAATGGGGTGTTGTATCAGTGTTTTCTTTGTGATTGTTCCGCTCATGGTGTCACCTTTCACCTAAGAGTCTGAAGTATTCACGTCGTTGCCGAAGACCGAATGCTAACATTGCCCTACGTCCCATTCCGCGTGGCCGAAACCCGATTGCCCTTTCATTGCGGATAGCAACTAGCAAATGGGTTCGCCATTCCAAGTAATTGTCTCGGATTGGCTGAATACTGAGACGTTTTGCTGCTTCAAGTTGATATCTATTGAACATGGTGTTACCTATACAGTGTGCATTGGTGTTGTCCATTGAACAGAATGTCAACTGTATCGACATCACGCAGAGCAGCAAACGCTATCGCAATCGCTTGTGAGCGTGTGCAACGTATCGTCTTGTCTTCGTGATAGAGGTGAGCGTGTTTGCGTATTGTGTACATGATTGTCACCTAGCATTGAATCATTGCCACTGAATGAATCATATCACAGTATTTAATGAAGTCAAACAAAATCTTGCAATAATTTTGCTGTCCAGAGTTGACGCAGATCGGCTTGGCATGTCGCGAGCTATGACAATAGGGTGAAAAGCCTGAAATATCTCAAATCGTGCGTCTACGCTTCGCTGTTGCGTCCATTGGACCAATGACCTATTAGTCATCGACCTAGATTTGGACGCAACACAAGCGATTCTAGAGCGTCACCATAGGTAGGGTAGAAATAGTGTTGTAGTAGTTATAGGGGATATGATAGCGTAGACTGCCAAACTAGCATATTTGATAGCGTCCTAGCATATATGATAGGAGAGGGTTGTAATCCCCCACATAGCATGACATCAACTTGACTACACTCGTTACGTAAGTGCATATCCCTAAACGAGTTACAAATTATCAAAAACGGGTCGTATTTGATCGTCTTCCCTTATACTGTACGGGTATAGGGATAGAGTACGCGCGCGTAGTGGCAGGGGAGGTTTGCGAAAGGACCCATTCAACCGATACAAAGCGAAACCTAAAAGGGGGGATCGACAAACAACCAGAATAGACTACTACCTCTTCCTGTAAATACGATTTTTTGTATTATACGTACTTTTTGACATTGGATTTATACTATTAAAAGGTCACAATAAGTCACGGCCCACTTTTTTTTCTGTCAAAACGATTAGAAATAGTGCATCTCCTTACTGCGTAAGGACTTAAGTGCTGTCAAAATGGCAATATATTTCTATTAGTCAAATAAGTCAAATCGGCCTTGACCTCAGTTAAGTCCTTTGGTACCAACAACTTAACTTCCATACATTGGCAAAAAGTCAAAATGGCACCCCTTTGTAGCCCGAACTAAGACCTAACCCTCCTATTTAGGTGGTGAGAAAAAGTGGTGACCCCTTGACACCGTGACTTATTGCTCTTTGATAGCTAAGATAGAACGTCAAATAGCATAAAAATTGTAATTAAATTGTAAATAAATGATGATAATATAATAATATATAATATATATATAATATATATATATATAGATATATACTATACTACAACCTTTATTTACCTAAATGACATATTCTTCAAATTCTACATACTTTATGATATTTTTTTAACTTTTTTTGGCTCTAATTTTGATCCGCAAACGAAGTCAAAAAAAGGGCGTGACTAATACGCTTTGACAGTGACTAATGCACTTTTGACAGTGACTAATAGGCCAAAGGTCAATTGTGGCTCCATTATCATATTTACGCCCTTTATTCTACATACTATGAGGGGTTCCTTGTTTTAACAGAAAAAATACCAAAAAGTTCATTTTTAGTATAGACAAAGCTTTTCCTTTATGATACACTAAAAGCTAGTGGTAAGAATAACTTGATTTCTTGGAGGTACATGAAAATGGAAAAGAAGTTCGATCTGTGTATGAGGAAGGGCTGTGCATCTAAGGCCGGTCAGCGCGGCTTGTGTTCTCGATGCTACCAGACTTATCGACGTAGCGTACTCAATGGGCAAGTTACTTGGGAACAGCTTGAAGAGTATGGGCTGGTTCTTCAAAAGAAACGATTTGGACCGAACGATGTCAAGAAGTATCCAGAATTGCATGAAGCAATTGAATACTATAAACATCAAGTAACTAAATCTGTATCAACAGAACCATTGACTAAACAAGATGTCAAATCTATCGATCAATCTGTCACTCAAGAAGAACACATGAAAGATATCGTCAATCCTGTCACGGAAGAAGAAACATTTCATATAATCGAAGAAAACCTCTACTCATCTGGACAGCAAGCCGAGCCGATTCCTATCGTTGAAAGCGTTCCTGAACCTGCGCCGGCGCTTCCTGAACCGGAACCGATTGTGCCTGAAGTCGCTGTTCGCCAACACGTTAAAGCACCGTGGGAGAGATAATCATGCAAGTGAAACTTAATAGTCTTGCGTCGATTACTGCACCACTGTCAATAACGATCTCTCCAAACGATATCATCGTTCTTGAGTTAGACGATGGACCTTATGGACCATGCACGAAAGAAAAGGGTATATCGTGTCCATGGGCGAAGATATCGATCTATCATTCTAAAGAAGAGTATGAGACACATGAGGAAATGCGTTCCGGCCATCGCAATCGAACGCATATCGTTACTGTTGGTGAAGGGGGTACTTGTAATCTGTTCATTCAGGAGATAGAATGAAATGAAAGTAGTTATACATCATTCTGCTCGTGAAATATTGGCGGCATTTTACGGCTGTTTGGAAAGTGATGTCGACACATACGATCTTGTTGTTCTTCCAGATGAAGACGGGGAACATTGCTTTTCGCGTAATGCATTTTACAAGTCGATCCTAAGACAACGCTGCTGGGGGTATTATGAAATTCACAAAGATATTCATTTGTGGATCGCGAAGAATGCATCAAAGGTAAAGGCGCTGATGTTGATAGCGCACGAATTATCGCATTCGAGAAAACCGATGCATTACAATACCATTGCAGAAGAAGCTAAGGCATGTGATGCAGAAAGATTTGTTGAGGAAGTGTACTCTATTGTCAGAAAGGTAATGAAATGAATCTTGGAACAATGCTGAAACGCGCTGAAGATATTACCGATACCGATGTAATTGTGACTATTACGACATGCTCGAATAAGAGCAGCGAATATGTCGTTGATGTATCTCTTATCGAATATCCATTTCCACCTCGAACAGCAAGAATCATTCTGACAGATGAAGACAACTTAGGACAATGTATCGTGAATGTTGCAAGGCAACAGCGCATTACAATGGAAAAGGAAGCGCATGATCAACAGGTCGCCTTGGACAAACATGCTGCACACATGGCAGCATATCGTCGAAAACAGAAGCTAGAAGACGCACTCAACAAACCAGAAGAAAGTAAGGTGACTGAATAATGAATACTATCCTATTGATGATTGCAATGTCCGTATCTGGAGTGAGTCCAATTGACGATGTCAACGCTATGCTTCCTGGAATCAGCATTTATCGTGACAGTGACAAGATTACTCATGTTCACGAAAGTACGCATGGCATTAACTCGCAATTGCGCAATCGATTTGGCCGTCCAACGTTTTATGTAATGGGTGGAGTTTGGTTTCATGTGGACGAGCCGAAGACGACACTGTCTGCTGTCGCTAGAAGCATTCCTACTGAAAAGCGTGGAGACGTCTATAAACTCTATTGCGTTGATGCTCAGCGATGGTGGAACAACGAACCGTCGTATCTTATTGACGAGATGGTTGCGTACATCAACGGCGCTGAAACTCGCAAGTTCTATGGAATTACGAATCGCGCCGAAACATTGCGATATGCGCGTGAACTGGCGACATACGTGAAGTATCTACCCATTGACGATTGGTCTTGGTACGATATTCAGATGAAACGTTTGGAAAATATCGAGAAGGCTATTGACACGAAGTAGCTATCGTGGTATCTTGGATATAGAAGTGCTAGTTGTATTTGGTGTTTTGTTTTACAAAGAGGAGATGAGTGATGGCTCTGTCTACGTGTGGTGATCGTGAATTCGTGCAAGCGTATGTTGCCGCCAAGTCTACCGATGAGTTGGCGCTCAAGCTTGGGCTATCGAAGGGCACTGTGCTTGCTCGTGCTAAGAAGCTGCGAGCGATTGGCGTGTTGCTGCCGAAGTATCAGCGCGCGTCGTATCTCATCGCAAAGCGCGAAGTTGACGTCGCTGGCTTGAACCAGCTTATCGCGTCCTCCGTTGCGCCTACTGCGCCCATTGCGTGACTTGTGGCTTTTGTGTTTTTGGTGTGTCTTTTTTGAAAGTGAGTTTACAATGGGTACTCTTGGAATCGGCCGTCGTCGTCCTACCGTTGAGTTGGCTGTGTCTGTGTTTGCTACGTTGCAGCAAATTCGAAAAGGCCAGCAAACTGTGATTACGTGGACAACGTCCACCTCGTGCGTGAAGTTGGAGATTAACGGCCAAGTGAAGCCGACAAACGGATCGATGGAAGTGTATCCGACTGCCGACTACAGCTATGTGGCAATCGCCTATGACAGCACTGGCAATACGCGCACTGCTGCCGTCTCTGTGCAAGTGGTCGACGACTAGTCAAGTCCTTAGTGTTTCGATACTGCATTGCTCTCCAGCGTACTTGTATGCTGGAGAGTTTTTTGTTATAATGGAGGTACCATGCCACCACGAAAAGTCGATGCAATCCCGAACGCAGACTTGCTTAGCGCTCAGGCGATGATACGCTCGGGCCGATCCATTGCTGAAGTTGCCGCGTCTTACAACATGACCGTAGCAGCACTTCGGCGCGGAATAGCAACGCTCGAATTGTCTGTTCATATGGAACATATGAAACAGACATACCGTCAGAATTTGCAATGGGCAATTGACGCTGCCGGTGAATTCATGCGAACGTCGATCATGCCATGTAAGTGTCCAAACAACGCTGCATGGTTTTTGTACGTACAGGCGATAGACAATCCAAAAGAATTCATGTCTAAGTACAATCAAATCGAAAAGGACTCTGAGGATAATTC
>Ga0172381_10000494_pt1 | contig 47428 bp, 65 predicted proteins | sample Leawel6488metaG_FD_119754 | JGI IMG/M metagenome (GOLD analysis project Ga0172381, IMG submission 119754) | Leachate microbial communities from a municipal landfill in Southern Ontario, Canada - Leachate well 64-88 metaG | ecosystem: Engineered > Solid waste > Landfill > Unclassified | place... | reverse complement strand
TCCGCCACAAATAAATTTGTCCGCCTCACTTTGAGATATTTTTTTTTCTTCTCTTTTACTTTTAATCAGTTCTGCAAACTCCTGTAATTTATCAGACCCAACTCTCAACTTATCAACTGCCTTCCTATATTCAAAGATTTTGGAAATCCTGAACCATATACCCAAGCAATCATATCTCTTATTTCGAATCCAGCATCTTCAATAGCGGTAGTGAGCTTATGACAAGTTCTAGTCCCGCCAAAAGCCAAGACATATCCACCTGGTTTTAAAACTCTAAGACATTCTTTCCATAGTTCAACATTATATTCTATTCCAGAGCCATCCCATTCTTTCCCCATAAAACCCTTAGCTTTTCTAGCCCAAACTGAACCTTCATTAGTTTCCATTCCTGGAGTATTTTTTACATTCTTGCCGCTCCACCTTTTAGCAATACTAACAAGTCCGTAGGGTGGGTCTGTTATGACTGCGTCTATACTATTTTCAGGAAGCTTTTTCATTTCCTCTAGACAATCTCCACATATTAATTTCATTTATTTTATTTTATTTAATTCTTATCTTCGTAGTCCTTAATCGCATAAGCGATTTATCCTCATACTTATCAATTTTTGAAATGTATTTTTCATAGAAAGCCTCCCTCAAAATGATAATTTTAGTTTCGCAACAAGTGCAATGATAAAATCCATCTTCTCTAGCTCTCATCATCTGAAAACATTTCGGGCATGTCATTTTAAACCTCCTTTTTTTGGTTGAAGCCAAATTGATAATAAAAGAACAGTACCTGCTAAAAACTTTATTGATCCTGCTATTATAAAAAATAAAGCACAATTTTCAAAAAAATCAATATTTTCTAAATAATTTGAAATAAGTTTTATTAAAAACATCAAATAAACAATAGTAGAAGCTAAAGAATAAGCGAGGATAGACCCCACTCCAAAAGTTTTTTTTACAAAAAATGCGATTAAGTAACTAAGAGTTATTATTATAAATTCTATCCATACAAATACCATCAATATAATAGCCGTAGTTTTCATAACATTGCTATCGAAAAAAAAAGACATTTTTATTAATTATTTATTTATTAATTCAACTATATCTAACCCTAATGATTTCGCTATTAAAATTCCACCCAATAAAGTAAAAATAACTAATATTGACATAAATAACCATTTTAGTAATTGCTTTCTCACGACTGCTAAATCTTTTTTTATATCTTCTTGACTAATATTATGTAAAACAAAATTGTCATTGATTTGACACATGTTGTTTTCTAGCTTCTTCATTACTTCTGCCATCGCTTTAGTTGATTCAGCATTGGTTGTATTAGCTTTTACACTCTCTCTTATTAAAGAATAAAGCTCTTTTTGGTCAATATTAGTAGGCATAACATTTAAAGTTTAACACATAAATAATTATTTATAAAATTATTATTCCGTTAATAATTTCCATATATTTCTGATAATAGAAAGTAAGGAAAATTTAGCAGAAGAGATTATTAAAGCAGTATCAAAAATGTCTTTATCTTGATTTTCTATTCCATATAAATAAATTCCTAAAAAGACTATTACATAAGTCTTGATAAAAGAATAGATTTGCATACCAATTTTGTCTTCTGTAAAAAACTTTTTTAATTTTTCCATTTTTATAATTTATCAATTAAACTAAATATTTTTTTTCTTTGATTTTCAGCTCTTACTGGATATTTTATCTCATCTATTTCATTATATACCTCTAATTCATTTGTTACAGATTTTACACGTTGATTAATATTTTTAATCTTTATATATTCGTCTCTATTTTTATTTCTTTTTTCAAGTGATTTTCTATATGTATTATATTTAATATCATTTTCTTCTTTTATATCAAAATATTTTTGTAATTGTCTCGTACTATAAAAATATTCTTTTGCGATTAATGGACTAGCAAAATTATACGCACTTGGTTTCATTGTTGCATAACCGATGGATCTTCCAAAAATCCCTGTTAATAATGCATCTATTTTTATTGGAGATTTATCAATTATTTTCCCTAGTTTTATGGCGATTAACGAAGTAGATTCAGTATATTGTTCACTTGGCTCTAGTCTTGCTAACTTTTGTCCTACTAATGGTATTAAAGAAGGATAATCTTTGTAGTTTAGTTCAGTTAATGCGATAGTTTTAGGAAATTGTGGAATTAATGAAATAGACCATTCTTTAAAGCCTTCTTTAAAAAATATACTAGGTATATTGAATTGTCTAGGGATCGGAGAAGTAATCGCGGTGTAATAATCTTTTATTGAGTAATTTGTTTTTAAAAATGAATCAGCAATTATCATATTTAAAACAGTACCAGGCATTGCTAATGTTTCAGATAGTCGTATTTTTATAAAACCACCACCAATTTTTGGTAGATAAAGATATTTAGAAAGTTCTTCTGCTGTTAATCCTTTATATCTTCTTTTATCGTCATCTGATCCAAACGCTATTAATGCGCCTAGTGAAGAAGCCTGAGCGGCCATTATCGATGCTAAAACAAATGCGTATCTTTCCCTTGTTTTTTTATTCTCTGTTATAGAATTATAAGCTTGATGTAATACTTGTAATCCAGCATTAGCAAAAGGAATAGATTTTAACCAATTTTGTTTACCCCTCCCTCCTAAGCTTCCAATATGATGAAATGATGCTGTAACCCTCCCCGCTCTTTCAAACGATGCGACTTGGCTTTCTCCCATTTTTCGTGATTGTATATATTCATAAGATCTTGTTAAAACTTCACTTTTAGTAGACAAAAAGGTTAATAAATCAGAAAGTTTACCAGCTCCTTTTTCTAATGAATAATATAATTTTTTTAATGCATTCGTTTCCACTTCAAGACGTTTAATGTATTCAGCAGCTGATATATCAGCAGAATGAGAAAGAGTATATTGTTGTCCTCCCCACATTAAATATTCTTTAAAAAATTTAGCTTCTTCTCCTTCCTTATCTTTTAAAATTTTATACAACAATTTCCCGGTAGAAAAAAATGGGATTGCTCCAAAACGTGATTGAGCTGCTAAAGTAAACTGATCTAATAATGGATTGACAATAGCTCCAAATTGTAAAAACAAACCAGTAGTTCCTTTTATAAAAGTTCTTGAAGTAAATTTTAAAAAAGTAAATACTTCATCTATGTTTTGAGCGTCCAAAACATTATCAAAAATTGATTTTATTTCTCTATTAACAAGAACAGGCACTCTTATAAAATTACGCCTTGCCATTATTATATCTGGATCTTTCTCTTGAGGATAAATTATAGCACTATTAGAATTTACAGATGGTTTAAGTTCTGTTATCTCGAATAAAGTTGGAAATTCTAAAGCATAATCAATTGCCATATTATATGGTATTTGTTTAAATCCTTTCCTTGTTATTTCTGCATGATTTCTAATGGCAGAAATTGTTGGACTAATAATCTCTTTAGAAGAACCAACTCGTCTAAAAAAAGATGATATTTTATTTTTTCCAATCATCATTTGCCTAGGAATATTCTCTGTATCTCCTAAAAGTTCATCAAATGATGAGGCTCTTTTATATGATGCATACCCTTCATTGCTTAAAAATTCTTTAAGATCTTCATTAGAAAGTAATTGAACCTTGGAATCGTTTAAAAATAACAAATCTTCTCTTGTTAATGCATCAAACATTTCAGTCTCTTTAGAAAATCTTTCGTTTCCTGCTAAAAATCCTTCCGATGCTTCTTTTCTTGTTATTTCATCATTTTTTATAACTGTATTTAAATGGTCAAATTGTTCTTTTATTTCATTTATTTTTTCCTTTGCTTCCTTATCTAAAAATGCTTGTTCTAATTTCGATGGAAGATTGTCTATTGTATTTTTCAAATCATCTAATTTTTTATATTCAAAATATTTTCTCCTAGAAACTAGAAAAGAATCCCAATCTCTCCCATTTTTTTCGTTTGCAATTTTATCATTTTTATATGGTTTATATACCATATTAAATAAATCATTCCATGAATATGGCAATGTTGATTTAATTTCTCCGTTTACAAGACGATGGTATCCTTTCTCACCTATATTCAAACCTTCTATATTATTAGCTATCACTGCCTTAGATGTCCTTTGTGAAGCCCTTAACCACAAAGAAATATCTTTCATAGTAAACCATTTGCCACTTTTTTCTTTAGCAAGAACTTCAATAGGATAAATTTCATCCCAAGCTATCGATTGTATTTTATCTTTAACAGTAATTGCTTTATTATCTGTTTTTAAATTTTCTTCATAAGTAATTCTAGCAGAAATTTTTTCTAATGGAGACAATGATTGATATTCATTAATTATGTTTCTTACATCTGTTATAATTTCTTCAAACAATGGATTATACAGAACACCTCCTTTTTTAAAAAAAGCGTTCACTAAATCAGGAAATTCATTTTCTATTATACTAGGGTTTTCTACAAATTTTTGTAGTAAAGTGGCAAATCCTTCCGTTATTTTTGTTTCTAGAGGATGTGTTTTTTTGGCGCCTGCATAATACTTTAAATATAAATTTTTTAATTGAACTCTTAAAGGATCATTTCTTTTTAATTCTCTTATTATTCTTTTACTTAGACCAATTTTAGAAATATCTAAATAATGGGTTATTTCGTGAACAATGGTTGAGATCGATGTCATTCCTTTTGTCCTTATCATATTAGTCAAAGGAGAGAAAGTCCCTTTTGCTCCTCTTTTGACATGTCCTTCCCCAACTCTTTCTGCATATTTTTTTATCAAATCAAGAGATTTTTGAGATATTCTAAATTTTTCAGTTCTCTCAATTTTAGGTTGCTCTCCTTTAACTTTTTCAAACTCTCCTATAGCCACCGACCCTACATTTTTTAAATTCTTTCCCGTCTTTGTTCCCTTTCCTTTTGATACTTCTTTTAAAACCTTTTTAACTCTTTTAGCAGAAAGACCATTACTACCTAATTTTTTATTAAGTTTAAGTATAGCATCTTTTATTTTAGATAAACCAACAGTAGGGACTCCTGATTGCCTAGCTTCTTCTACCATTCTTATTGCTTTTTGAGTTCCCATTCTAAGTGCTTTTTCTTTAGAAGAAAATTTTGGATTGTACTTTATAACATTACTTTTTTCAGGTGTATTAAAAGAGATTGCATAACCATATTTATTATTTGGTAATTTCTTTATTGATAAAGTAAATGCTGATGCTTTTCCTTTCCCTGTTTTTACATCTGCAAAAACTGTTGCATCCTTTTTAAGCTGATCAGATATTTTAGTCCTCAATAATTCTCTTGAAGATAGAGCTTCAGTTTTTTTAGAAGCTTCTTTGCTAATTGCTTCATTATCTATTTTTTGTAATCTATTTATATCTGTATCCAAATTCGAAATGTCGTTTTTTTTATTAGTTTCTAATTTAATTTCTGGAATAGGTTTACTCGTAGATGGAGATTGTTGTTGAACCGAAGTGGCGTCCCCTCCCAAAGTTTTTATATTTTGAATTATAGAACCTTCTGTTATTCCTTCATTCTCCGCAACACTTTGTAAAGCAGTTGTCATTATAGCTTTTTGTTGTTCGTTCAATGAAGAAATTTTTTCTTCTTTGATTGGCTTAGTCATCGCTTCTGCCAAGGTTTTATCAATTCCATTTTTCTTAGCTTCTTGATAGATATATTTTAAATCTCCTTTAGGAATATTTTTAATTCTAATAGTAGAGGTAGAATCTTTTTTTATTCCATTAACTTTTTGTATTGGAGCAGAACTTGCTTCTCCATTGATACTTTTACTAAAAATATTTGCCTCTTGTTGAGGTAGCCCCAATTTTAAAATACCTTCGACTTCTTTAGAATAATCAGTATAATTTGAAAACTCTTTGTTTTTTAATCCTGCTTCAAGAAATTTACTCAAAAGCTTTCCCCCTTCTCCAAGATAATCAAGCTTATAAACAAGATCAGATGTTATTCTATTTTGAACACCAATGTCTAATTTTCCGTCTTTTATAAGCTCTTTACCTAATTCTTTCATTGATTTAGCAATAACTGGATCTTTCATCCCTTCCTCAATGTACTTAAAATCATTCATTGATTCTTTGAAGCTATTTGCTATTTTTTCTCCTGTGCCAACTAATTGCTCTTCAACAGAGTTAATTTTATTAGAAATTTGTTGTTGTTCTTTGTTCATTGCGTTTTCTTGAGCAACTCCAAATCCGCTCATTAAACCAGCTCCTGGTATAGCCATGATTGAAGCAGTTGTTCCTCTCTTTACTGCTTCTGGCAAAGCATCAATAGACCTTTGAAAAATATTTCTTAAATCATCTTTCTCTTTAAAAACCGCTGCACCAACTAAAAATGGCAAGCCCTCTTGTATAAATTCTTCTCCCATTTCAGTTGTTACTTTCGCTCCCCAACTAGTTATATTTCTTACTAAATTATTTGATATTTTTTTAATTAAAGCATCAGTTAAAGGAATTTTACCTGTCCCTGACATTATTTTGAAAGAAGCATTTTCAAGCCAAGCGTTAAATAACCCCATTCCAGCTGAAAAAAGGACTTCGCTAGTCGTTTCTTCTTTTTCGCCTTTCAAAATAGCATCAGCGCGTCTTTCTGATAAAATGTCTCCAGATTCCAAAGCTGTTAATGCAGGCATCCCACCAGAAGTCCAAGCTAATCCACTCATGACCATACTCGACATTGAATTTAATAAAAATTCAGGATTTATCAATAATTTTGGAATATTTTTAATATTTATATCTTCTGGCTTATATGAAACTGTATCAAAATATTCTTGTTTAAAATTATCAATCCCATTAGCGAAATCAAGTAATTGTTGAGAAGCACTTTTTTTTATTCCAAGTTTTTCTCTTAAATATTTATCTGTACCAAATGTATTTATTGTTTCTATCATCCTGCCAACTGATCCTACTCCTTTCAATGCCATAGAAGAACCTCCCAACACAACATTGCCAGCAAGACTCCCGACCATTTCTCCAGCCTCATTTCCTCCAGCAATAAATTTATCAAACCAATTCATTTCATCCCAAGATTTTCCGCTAACATTTTTTACGGGAGTATCGAGAAAAAACCTTTTTTTATTAGTTATTGGATCATTTACAACAACATTCCCGTTCTTCTTTATTGGTTCTTCTTTCGGTTGTTGGATTTCTTGTTTAGGAAATTGTGCCAAATCTTCAGTATTATCTAATCTACCAGATAGTCCTCCATATTGATCTCGATAATACTTTTTCTTATCAGAAGGTAAGTAACCGCTATATGAATCTACTTTTTTACCAGAATTATCAACTAAAACTCCTCCAGAAACTGTTTCAACAAGTTTCGGAATAATATTATTTTCTTGAGTTCTTTTTTTAATTTGTGATTGATAAAGTCCCATATTTTTACTGTGCTTTATTTAAGTTGTTTATATAATATTGATAAATTTGATAATCTAACTCGGCAGAGCTTAAAGCTCCTTGATAAATTACGCTTAAAGCTTCTTTCATACTTTTAACTTCTGGATCATCCAATACTGATTCTAATGGTATTTCTTGCCCAGATTCGTCAATTACTTGTATGTGTTTTTCTTGTAAAATTGCGCTAATATCTTCTAAAGCAGCTGTCTCGTAATATGGTTTAACTTCTTCAGCTGTAATATTAGGATATTTTGATTGAAGTTCTTTAAACGTTAAAGCGCTTCCTTCATTAGTTTTTATCTTATCTAATTCTGATTGGATACCTGGATTGTTTTTTAAAACTTCAGCTTTAGCAGCGAAAGTTGGATCCGTCACTTTATACAATTCAGCTTCTGAATCCGACATATCTCCTCTAGCATATCTGTCATATTTAACAACATTATCAGCTTCAGTTTCTGTATATCCGAGATTAAGATAATAATATTTTTGCAAATTTTCTTGAACATCCTGTGAAATATTTTTATCAAGAGTATCTTGAGCTAATTTCGTCGCTTCCTCTTCTGTCATCGCTCCGTATTCACCACTTTTCAGTTGTTCTGTCAAACTTTGCTTAAATTGATCTAATGATTTAAACGTTCCGTCTTCATTCATTGGATTATTAAGATAATCTTTCGTTGCAGCATCAGGATATTCCCCTGTTTCTATCTTGTTCATTGTATCACTATAAACACTTTTTTCTGCTTCTTTAGAAGATTTTTTAGAAACTGATTCAGCACCTTTTGCTAATCGTTGTAAGTCTGACATTTCTTGATTTCTTAAATTCATTCCTGCTCCGGTTAATTGTCTCACTCCCCCCGGAGTAATGTTTCCATGAAGATAACTTTCTTCGACGCCTCCACCCATTACTTTCTTCATACCAGGATCATCAACTCCAGGCATTTTATTCATTTTATTAACATAATTTGAATAACCTAAATAATCTCTAACAACTTTTTTTAGAGCTACAGTTTGCTGTTCATTATCTCCGCCAACCTTGCTGATAATTTCATCTAATTTTATATTTTCATTAAATTTTTCATTTGCCATTTTTTTATATTAAGACATTAAAAGATTCCACAATGGTTTTTCATACTGTTCTTGTTTTCTTTGAGAATCAAATTGGCTCTCAACTAAAGCAATATCAGTATCTTTCGCATAATCAGCACCCCATAAATTTTGTTTGTTAGTAAGAGATAAGTTTTTTAATGAAAAATCTTTAGCTTGCTCCGCTTTTTTAACTCCAAAATCAATCGCCTGAATACCTCTTTCTTTTGCAGTTGTAGTGTCTTCCATTCCTCTAGCATAAGTCCTTTCAATCGCAGCATTTTTTACTAATTCCATTCTTTCCAAATCTTGAAAGGATCTTTGAGCGCTCCTCATATAATCTGAAACATTTGATTGATATTCTTCTTCTATTTGACCTTCTTCTTTCCCCCTTACTCCTTTTAAACTAGAAAAAACTAAATTTCTTGAAGCTAAAGATTCTGCTTCCTTATCCATTGTTAAATCATAAGAACGTAATTCTTTAGCCAAAGAAACATCAAGATCTTCTTGAGTTCTTTTAGTATTCGTTGAAATATAATAGTTTAAATCTTCTAAATCTGTTTCTTTATTTTCTGCAAGCCTATCTATATTTCTTGTGAAATCTTCAGTAAGTTGAGTTTTCTCAATACCAGCTTCTTCAAGCACTAAATTAAAGTCTTCTTTCAACTTTTCTTTATCTAGCTTGTATTGTTTTTTAGTAAACTCACCAGATTCTTTATAATATTTTTTAATTTTTTTGACTGCTTTACCTTCAGCAGAAGATTTATATAACTTCTTACTTTTTCCGGTTTTTTCAGCCCATCTTTCTCTTCTTGATGATTTTGCCATAATATTTATTTATTTATTTTATATTACCATAATTCTAGGAATAAAACCAAAAGAAATAAAATCAGAGACATCAACAGATGTTATTCTATCGCCTGATTGTGAAGCACAATATAGCACACTACTTACCCGATAAGTCCTAACAATATCAATTAAATTTGTAGTATCGTGAATCTCTCCAATTATAATTGGGGTAGATGTGTCAGTTATGTCAATAATTAATAAATAAGAATTATCAGTTGACCCAGCAATAGCATATTGGTTATTCATAGAATTAACATCTTCAACTAAAGATAGTTTAGTAGTATCTACAATTTTTCCTGAATAACTAGGGGATGTTGGGTCAGTTATATCAAAAATCGCAACAGTATTAGAATCTCTAATTGCTACAAGCAAATTTCCTTGCTGGTCTAATATTATACTATAGGGGTTATTCCCTAATAATGTAACATCAATTGAACTTAAAGGGGTTGTCATAATTGATTTAAATTTTGAAACATTAAATTTCCCAACGCTTTCAGAAACATTGTAGCCACCAATTAAAAGTTTCCCATTTCCATCTATATCTCCGCTTGATACTCCAGCAGAAGAGTTTATTGATGCAATTTCAGTAAAAAAAACATTAACTATTTTTGGATTATCAACATCTGAGGCATCAATTTTAATAATAGACACTATTGATATTATATAAAAATAACTTCCATCATAAAGAATTCTTTTAGCAGCATAAGGAATTGACAAATAATTATAAACTGATGGAGAAGTCTTTGAAGAAATATCCACGATAACAAAATAAGAAGCTGATGCAACATAGGCGTAATTTCCACTCACTACTACATCATTCGCTCCAGTAAAATAAGTAGAACCAGTAACGCTCCCACTAAGAACTGGAGCACTTTTATCTGAAACGTCATATATATATAAACCAGAATTCGTTGAATTATTTTTAGGCAAATAAGCATAATTACCATCAACAGCGAATCTCGTTGTGTATTGAGAAGCCCCAGATAAATATCCTTTTAGTACAGGTGTAACTGGATTTGAAATATCATAAATACTCATAGTATAACTAGAATAACCTCTTAGTATATAGGCATAATTACCTGAAATTTCAATTTTAAGAGCAGAAGCACTGGTAAAAGATACTTTTGATATAGAGGCTGGATTAGAAACATTAAAAGCTACAATTTTACCTCCACTAGATACTGTAAAAATATAATTTCCGTATTTTGCAATACCTCCAGTATTTCCATTCAAATCAGTATCATTCACATAGGATGTGATGGTTAAACTTGAAATATTAATCACAGTTAAGTATCCAGACCTTAAAACATAAAGATACTCTCCAATTATTACCATATCATTAATATCGTCTAGTTTAATTGAATCTTTAATAACTCCCTCATAACTTCCATTAAAATAATCTTTTAAATCAAATAAGGTAACTAAATTAGAGGAAGTATCTACTGAGTAACCGATTCCATTGTTGTCAATTAAAATTTGGTTAATACCAGACCCACTCCCATTATTAATCTCAGCAAAAAATGATGGGCTAGTAGGAATTGAAACATCATAAACTTTCAAAAGACTACTATTTGCAACACCAAAAAATAAAAAATTATTTTTTAAAAACATAAAAGAAAAAATAGAGAATCCACCAATATAAAAATTACTGACAAAAGAAGGACTACTTTTATCACTTATGTCTATTATAGAAATATAGATACGGTAAGGATAAGCCGACAAATTATAAGCAATATACAAATAATCACCAATTTTTATTATTTTAAGGGCATTATTAAGATTAGTAGAGTCTTTTAAATAACCTTCAATAGAGAGATTGCTTGGGTCTGAAGCATTTATTATAGTTAAGCTATCATCAGTTTGAGAAACAGTATAAACAAAATCACCCTCAGCATAAACATCAGTGAGTTTGTCAAGAGTTGCATCAGTTATTGAATCTAAAACTTCAAAAGCCATTTAATTAAAATAAAATTTACTTACAATAAAATATAGTTGAATAACTAACCCCTTGCTTCCAGTCCCGACTGCATCTATGTTTACTTTTATACGATTATATCTACCATATTCATTTCTGTTTAAATCAATAGCCGATTGACCATTACTTTCCTCTGTTCCATTTTCATTAGCTGCTATAACCAACCAACCTATATCATTCCCATTTTCATCTTCTAAAGATATATCAACTATCCCTGATGTCGAAGCTGTGCTTACAAAAGCATGTAATCCGACTAATTTGCCATCAAAAGGAATAGTAATAGTTACTTTATCATCCCCAGTCTCTAGAGAAGTAGAAGGATCTACGACAATAGTCTCTATTTGCCTATAAGTTCCATTTGGATCAGTAACAGTTTCTTGATTATAAATATCTTGTTTTAAAATATCATCAACCAAACTTCTTTCAACTCTTATCGGTATACCAAGGTATTCTTCTTCATCTGTTTTCAAAAAATTTATTCTTTTATTCATTTTCTAAAATTAACTTCCTGATTATTGGTTCATTATCATTATCTCCAATATGAGTAATTCGATACTGAAATAAATGAGTATCTTGTTTTTTTATTGGAAATTCACTGACAGGAGATCTCATATCACAAGTTTTTTCCCAACTGGTTTTTTCAGATAATTTTTTATCAAATCTATAACTAAATTTACAATTCTCTAATTTGTCTCCAACAATATACATGTTTTTTACTTTTCTTTTCGTATATGTATCTCTAAAGCCTTTCCCTCCTTGCGATAAATCATAAGGATGACTAATAACATCCAATGTTATCGGAGATCCTGTTATTTCAGTGCTAACATATCCGTCTCTATTTCCTTCATTTGTTTTCCATACCGTTCCATCATCATCTCCAAAATATAGATTAGTTACATTGCTGACAGTAAGATGAGACATTATTTTTGAAGCGTGAGAATATTCCCATACGCCTAACCAACGATCTGTTTTCGCATTAAAAACTAAATAACAATGAGACATACTAATATTATGCTCCGCATTAGAAACGGCGCCTATATACGCTATATATAAATCATTTATAACACCAGAAACTACAACTTGACCCGCTGTCATCCCATCAATATATGGTTGCATTGGTTCTGATATTATTTGTGGTTCAGCATCTGATAATGAATTGAATGAATAAAATCCTTTTTTAGAATTTCTTATTCCATCATTAAAGAAAATCATTTGACCAGAGACTACTTGTATACAATCTTTCCCGTTAGCACCTATATTTTTAGTTAAACTTTTAATTCCATTACTAGCAATAGGCACAATTGTTCTAGAAATAGAACTGTTTTTAAATAAATAAAAAGCTCCTCTATATTCCACTCCTGCTATTAGTTCTTCTCCATCACCAATATTTACTGACACATTATTTTCCCTATTCCATTCTATTTCATACACTCCACTATCATTTTTATAAGGTATCTCACTCCACATAATATCACTTTCATATCCGTTTAAACCTATCAAAAATAATGAATTTCCATATTCAACGACATCATTAGCAGCTAATGAAAATTGTATAGTAAGCGTTCCGACTTGATCAGAAACTGCCTCCAAACTAGCGACTGAATACGCTATCGTTGTGGAAGTGACAGCAGTAACTGTAAAAGTCCCATTATATCCGCTTGGAGCAAGACTCGCTACTACAATTGAATCTCCAACTTCGACTCCATGACCAGTGGCAACTGTAAGCGTAATAGTAGGATCGTCATAGGATACTGCAGTGATATTAACAGTGTTTTTCAAATTTGTAGTACCCCAAGTTATTCCATCAGATGATGTTCTTAATTGTTCTCCATTTGTAAAAAAGCAATATCCAATAAATTTTTCAAATCTTCCCTTGATACTAGGTGTGAAGCCCTTTTTAGCTAAAGTCCAGCCTGAAGAATAATACATTAATTTAGATATTGTTATCGTCCCAGTAGTAGTGGATAATGCGGCTAAGCTCTCTTTTGAATATTTTATAGAAGTTTCTCCTACTTCAGTAACTGTGAATTCTCCATTATATCCAGTTGGTACAAGACCAGAAACAACAATAGTATCTCCAGCTACAATTCCATGACTAGAGCCAACTGTAAGTGTAACAGTCGGATCAGAATAAGAAGCATTTGTTATAGCAATAGTGTCATCTATTAAGCTTAGCGGTACGTGGCTTCCACCATCCTTGACAAAATCAAATAATCCTAGCATATCATTATTGTCTACTATTTGTGAACCAAAAATCTGATAGCCTTTTCGCTTCCTTAAACTACCTTGCTGTTTTTCTAAATCAACATTTAATGCTTTATATAAAGAATTAGGTTTATTGCTAATTATAGAATCTTCATTAAATCCTGCTAAAACTTCCGTCCATATAAATTGCCTTAACATTTTATAATTATCTTCTACGAGCGCTAGAATAAAACAATCCTGTTGGTTTAAAGCTAGTTTCCGTAGGAGAAACATCTTTAGATTTATGTTTCAATAAATCGTAACTAAATTTTTGGTCTAATGCTTGTGCATCCTTTTCACCTTTCTTCCAAGAGATTGACGCTCTTAAAAAATCTATATACAAATATGATGGAAAAGCTAATTCATCAGAGTCGAGTGTTATATTCGTATATTTTTTGCTATAAAGTATCCTTATCGTTTTCGTATCTGAATCAGCGTTTATTAATGGGTAAGAATATAAAACTCCATCGCTAACTGATAATAAACTAGGAGTTCCTGTAGAAATATTATACCACACTTCATCACCAGAAGAATGAACTTCTGAAATATTTGTTACTCCTGAAATAGTATTTGTTGTTCTATTATTATTAGTATAATCAATTATATCACTCCCAATTTGTATTGATCCTTCATCCGGTAAATCAGAAGAATCGACAACAGTTATCTCCACATCAGTGACTGCGACATCAGAAGCTAATTCAGTTTTCACAGAGCTTCCTAATTCTGAAATAAAATTATCAAAAGTAACAACTGGTATCTCAACTCCATCACATTGTGCATGCAAAACACTACTTATTGTTAGTTGCTCTTTAAAATATGATGATATATCATATTCTGTTTGACCCAATGCTGTTTCTATTATTAATTCGCTAACTTCTTCTTTCCAATTTATTTTTTCTTCTCTGATTCTTTCGTCGCATTCAGTAACAGCATCATCTAAAAATTCTTCAGTAATATCAGGATCTCCTTCTAATATGTTTTGTCTTTGCATCGCTACTTTTTTGACAAATCCTCGAGTTGCTCTTATGTCTTCATCATATTTGATTATTTCCCAATACGAACCATATGCAGCCGTAGCTCCTTCATTATAAAATCTCGCTTTTCCAAAACCAGTAGAATTAACTATATCTTCATAAACTGTGATTTGACTTTCTGTCATAATATCAACCTTTGCTAACTCTGCATAAGTTCCAGAAACAGTCGCGCACCTCATAAATTGTACTTGGTTTGCACTTAACAAATAAACATTAGTACCTGATGGATGTTCTTTAGTTAAAGTGCCATGAGTAAGAGTTAATCCAGTTGCACTTGTAAATGAAACAATCTCTGATTGTTCATCTCCAAAATCACCAAATAATAAATATTTGTTACTTCCTGTGAATCTATTACTTGATAACACATTAGAAGTAGTATCACTAATATCCACATCATCATCTAGTGTGGTGACTGGAGCATATTTTATTAATCTATCATTTCGTAATTTTAGAAACATATATTTTTATTATTCAAATAATTATCCAAACATTTTAAGCATATTTTCCCACTTATCGACTTCATTTTGTGATTCATCTCTGCGTCTTTTCGCTTCATTTAAATAGTTTTCAACCTGCCCTTTTTCATAAGTATTTACTTTTTCTGTGTATTCTTTTTCTACTATTTCTATTTTTCCGTCTTTCACGATTTGTTCTTCTATAATTGGATTTTCTTTTGTTGGTAATTCCATTTGTTTAATTTAATTGATTAAAAATGCGTTTCAACGCCGTCAAGTCTGGCAGCCCATTGAACTGTGTTATCCGCATCGCCTGTTACTGTAATCATCAAGGCTTCGTTGGTGTCGTCTGCTGTTACCGCTACATCCCAAGAAACATCGTCTTCGTGGATAACATCTTTAGTGGTTGTTAATAAAGTTGTATTGCCTGCCGCATCTCGTTTTATACCACCTTTAAAGTGATAAACTGCACAATCTCCGCTAGTGTTATCTCTAGCCGTTACTTGAAGCGTGAAAGATAGAACTGAAGAAGCTCTTACACCACATCGTCCGTCTCCAGTAAACATTTCTGTAGGAGTTGCGTTTGAAGTTTCTCCAGCAAATCCAACTATACTAACCTTTTTTTTATAACAGGCTTTTCTATGATAACGTCTTTCTCAACTAATTTTGGTGCAATTATTTCAATTTCCTTGTAAACTGGCTTTTCTATCAATACTTCGACATATTTAATCGTCGGCACTTCATATACTTTTTCTTTATAAACAGGAATCTCGTACACCTTTTCTTTATAAACAGGAATCTCATATACCCTTTCTTTATAAACAGGTTTCTCATATACAACATTTTTTATGACTGGTTTTTCATATTCAGTCTCTTTTCCAACTGGCTTTTCATAAATCTTTTCAACAATAACAGGTTTTTCATAATCCACATTCTTTACAATTGGACGTTCATATTCTTTATCAGTAACAACTGGTCTTTCATATTCTTTTTCAACAACTACAGGTTTTTCGTAAACCTTTTCTTGAACAGCGAATTCTTTTAATTTTTGAGGTTTTGTAACCCCCTGTGAGTTCATTCCCATTTTATTTTATGTTATTTATTAAGTCCAAGCTATTATTTCAACCACAATACCATCAGAAGCACATTGCAATCTAAGCGTTTTTGAACTTAAATCCAATCCTTCTTCGCTATAAGAAGAACCAGATTTAACTGTTATATACGTTGTTCCACTTGCACTATCCTCAAACGCTAATTTAACATCAACAGCTGTCCTAGCTTGAAGAGTAAATCTTTTTGTTCGTTCTGGCAAAGCTTGATCGTATTCAGTATTTTGCGTCGTCAATGTTTTATTAATTATAGTTGGAGTTTTGGAGATTAAGTTCTGTGCCACTCCCAATTCATCTAATATTACTGTTCTCATTTTTTTTTATTAAAAATTATTTAGATTTTTTATCCTTTTCTCTATTTTTTTTTATTCCTTTGTTAGCAGTCTTATTCGATAATTTATACACCTCTTCATCAAATTTTAATTTTTCCAATTTTTTATATTCCATGACAATTTTTCTTTCTTGAAAAATAACCAAAGCAGTAGCCGAAGGTACATACTTATCATCAACTAAATAATGCGGAATGTCATTTCCATACTTGTCTCTCATTATAACAGGAGGAAGGCTTGTTTCTTGAATCTTAGAGACAATCTTATATTTTTTAACATTTTTTAATTCTTCTTCGACCATTTTTTCATAATGTTCTTTTTTCAATTCTTTTTTAGAAAGTTTCTTTTCTTTTTTTTCAGCCATTATTTTTTAAATTAAAATTTACGCACCCCTCCTAATAAGCACAAACTTCTTTATTGACGAGCTATATTTTTGTATAGCTCGTCTAAAGGAAGTCTGATTATTTCTTCTTACCTTTCTTCGTTTCACCAGTTTTTTCGCCTAAAAGCTTTGACACTTCTGCGAAAGCTCCACGAAGTTCCAACTGCCTTGCTCGAATTTCGCTCATTCTCTTGTTAAGAGTCTTTCCATTTTCAATGAGTTTTTCATTCTCAATTGCCAATGTTTTGAACTCTTTTTCAAGTTCGATTTTGCGCTCTTCTAGTTTCGTCATTGTATTGAAATTAATAATTAATAATCAGTCTAGGCCGCCGCAGCTGCTTCTAGCTTAGCTTCAGTACCATCGCTTGAGAATGTATTACATACCCAAGTTGTAGAACTTGTACATACACATTTTACTAATGTATTTGCACTTACAGCAGATTCAGCATTAGCTTCTGACCCTCCATTTATAGCGATTGTCGCTGGGGCTGAACTTCTTAACTCGAATCCAGTATCTCCTACATAAATGTGGACGATATTACCAGGAGTCGGAGTAGGAAGAGTTATAATTTTATCAGCGCTATCAGATGTTACTGTCACAAAAGATGTTCCATCAGCGATTGTCCCGTCTCCTGTTCCATCTGCTGTAGCAGTTCTTGCTACAGAAGCAGATTGTACACCAGCAGCCGCAGTTACGGCACCAGTTAGAGTAGTAGCACCAGTTATCGTCAATGTTCCACCTACCGCTAAATTTTCATCAAATACGACATTACCAGCATCAACCTTCAAAGCTTCAACGTTAGCACCAGTACAATTTATATATAGACCATACGCGCCAGCCGTTCCAGCACCAGTATCCTGTTCAATCGACAATAAATTAGATGTCGAAGAAGGGCTACCCGTTGAATGTATTGTTACACAATCTGCTCCAGCTGCCAAATTTCCAGTATGTTCGACATCAAAACATGCTCCTTCTCCACTTGTTCCAGTGGCTGCAGAAGCGACACTTATTGCCATTCCAGCAACATTTGTCCCCATATTAAGATCTATCGCATTACCAGTATCAGCTCCTACTGAATATGTAATATCAATACAATTACCAGATCCGACTCCACTAAGATTTATATCAAAATCATGACTTGCACTTGTATCATCTGAATCAATCTTAATAAGATCGTCAGTTCTCAATCCAGTGCCAGATAAAACAATGGCAGATCCTGCTAGATTTGTTCCCATTGTTATAGCTAATGCGTCACCAGTATTCGCTGCTGTTGCGTAAGTAATGTCAATAACATTTCCACTACCAGCTCCAGTCATATTAATGTCAAATACTAATCCCGTTCCTGTTTGATCTGAATCAATCTTAATAAGATCGTCAGTTCTAGCACCAGTACCTGAAATTGCTATTGCTGTTCCAGCGACATTTGTTCCCATTGTAATTGCTAACGCATCTCCGGTTGCAGCCGCAGTCCCATAAGTAATGTCGATGATATTTCCAGTATGAACACTATCAATATCAATATCAATTATATTACCAGAACCTGTATTTGTAACATTAATGTCTAAGAAACCAACGTTTCCATCACCATCAAATGTAACATCAATCATATCAACAGTTCTAGTTCCTGCTCCAGCATCAATTGTCATTACAGTCGCTCCGACTGCAGCATTCATATCAATATTAAATACTCCGCCAGTAGATCCGATACCATCCATATTAATATCAAATATTGAACCTGTCCCAGTATTAGAAGCAACAATCGCCATGACATCAATGTTTCCATCTCCATCATGTTTAATTCCAATTAAATCTGCTGTTCTCGTTCCATTACCAGCATCAATATAAATACCTTTTGACCCTAAAGCCAAGTTCATATCAATATCGATTACATTACCGGTAACAGCCGCACCCATATCAACGTCAATCACATTACCAGAAATTGCTCCAGTAATGGCAATATCTATCACATCAGAAGATCCAGTTGCATCTGTGGCAACCTCAATCATAGGTTGTGTCCTAACACCAGAACCTTCTACATGAATAGCAGTCATCGCTACAGCTGAATCAAGATTTATATTGATTACGTTTCCAGTCGCAGCAGCTGAAGAAGCAAAATCAAAAATGTTTCCAGTAAATACACCTGTTAAATCAATATCTATAATATGTGCCGATCCAGTCGACGCATCATTAATATCGATTGCTGGTGCTGTTCTAATACCTGTTCCTCTAACAATTTGAATTGCAGTAGCATCGATGCCATCTGCATTATCAAGAGTGAGTTTAACACCGACACTTGCATCACTCCCATTGTATGAATTAGTCCAATCAAACCCAACGGAAGTACCAGAACCAGATGTATTAATATCGATTACACTATGATTTCCAGTTGAATCGTCATTAACTTGAATATCCGCTCCTGTTCTAGCTGTTGCTCCATTATCAAGATAAATTGCAGTTGCAGCGATACCAAGATTCATATCAATTGCTAATGCTTTTCCTGTTAAGGCAGCATCAATTGATATATCGATAACATTTCCACTACCAGCTCCGTCTTTTACTAATTCCAAAGAATTTAAAGAACCTGTAGTAGAATCTGTTAAAACGATTGCGCCTTCATCAAGAGTAATCTCTTGACCATTACTATATACCCCATCTAAATCACCAAGGGCAGATCCACCGCCACCAGAACCAAGAGTTATTACCCCTGAATCAGTGTAGGCTCTAAAACCAGTACCACTGACAAAAGTTATTTCTCCTGCTTCAGTTGGGTCAGATGAACCTGGTGTAAGTAGCATTGAATCAACGACTACTTCATCAAAATTTGTTTTACCCATATTTTTTGCGTTACAGTTCTCAATCTATATGAACTTTTCAGTTTTCCTCTCATACGCCTATGAGGTCTAAACGAGAACCATTAATTATATATCTTTTCAAGGAGAGGAGAAAACTCCTGCTCCTTGAAAATACTGTTCTATGCTGAATATGCAGAAGCATCTCCCTTAGAACCCCAAACACCTCTCCAATTCTTCCAACCGACTTGCCATCGAGCAGAAGCATCATAAATGGTGTTTTTGTTTTTATTATCTACATAAACCCTAGATTTTACTCCTTGTCTACTATAGAAAATAAAAGGAGAAAACATCGAATCAATGAGAAACCATGCAGTGTCACTACCACCATTTTGACTATTAATCCATTTAGTAGAAACGACAGTAACGATTCCATCATATACATTTATATCATTGTTTCCAGTCCCAGGTCTCAATTTAGAACCTGTCAAAACAACTGCTAATTCTTCCAAAGAATCAGGTACAAGCAACATCAATCGACCACTACCGATAGCCATGTTCAAACCTCTATCGTCTAATTGTCGTCTTAATGCTTGTCGAGCTGTTTTCAAATTTGGATCTGAAAGCACTAATCCAGTTGAAGAAGCATTTGATTGTGCTGTACCTCCATCTTTTCTCGGATGGCTAATAGAACACAAAGCTTTTCCATCTGAATAGAAACTCAAATCTGAAGGAAGACTCGTTTGTGCTGTAAATGCGTAATTAAACGCACTAAAAGCACTACGATCAAACTCCATTTTGAATCCAATATTAATGTCACGAGCTTCATCAAATTTATCTTGCAAACTTAAGTCTCTATCATCTTTGAATTCTTCCGTGATTTCAACTCCGTTTGTCTTTTTTATAAAACGAAATACAGTTTTATATCCTGGAATACGCGCATCTAATGCGTAATCCTCACCTTCTGTTGTTAGTCGAGGATAACCAACTCCAGTCTTGCTAGCTATTGTTTCTTCTGCTTTGTCTGACTTTCTTTGTTTGAAAAGAGCAGTCATATTATTTTTTTCAACTCCCAAAGCCGATTCTATACCCAATGTATATGCTTGTTCAGCTTGATTTTCAGCTTCAACAAAATTAGCACCAAGACCTTTAATCCAGCCTTCTCCCCAACTAGAACGCAATTCTACATTCATAGTTTTTAATTTAATTTATAAAAGAACTATTCCTTAACTCCTTCTCGTTCACTCATAGAAACAGTGACCAACAAACGAGTTGAATCGTTCGGATCTACTCCCAATGAGTAAAAATTTGCAGGAGTTCCAATTGTTCTGGTTGCTGTTGTTTCTAGCAATTGACCATATTCAGAACCAGCTGAATTTATGTCCAATCTACAACCTCGCAAATCAGAATCATTAGTCGTTCCTAATGTACCACTAATTTCAGCAGAAAAAATTGAGTCCCTAGAAACATCGACAAAAGCATAATAACCATCGCTATTAGTTTCATCAGTTGTAACAGTCAACACATCATTTCCGCTTGCAGTACCGGCAGCTAATGTTGGTGCAGGAAGAGGATTCCCTTTAGAATCAGCAAACCCAGTAATTACTCCAAAAAAAGGTAACGCAGCTGAAGCTAAATTAGCAGCTCCAGTCGTATAGCATTCTATACAATCTCCTACCTCAAATGTTTGGGAAACACCAAGTTTTACCAATTCCTGCTTTCTACCATCACCGCTAAGACTTCCAACAAGATTTAACATTTTTGTAAATTTTAACTAATTATAATGAAACAATTAGTATTCTAAAGATAACGACCCTTCTTTAACCTTTTGTTTCATTTTTTCTATAGTTTCAGCACTTACTCCAGCTTTTTCCATGAGATCTTTATCATCTTCTGTGAGTTTAGATTCCTTTTGAATAATATGTTTTTCAGCGCCACCACCACCACCAGCTTCATTAGCAAGTTCTCTTTCTTTATTCTCTATTTGAGTTTTAGAAAAATCTACTCCTCCAACGATTCGATGGGCTTTTTCCAAATCAGTGTAATAATCACCGCTTGGCAAGATTGAAGAATTAAGTTCGTCAAGAAGTTCAGCCCACTTATCAGCATCGTTTAAATATTCAGGGTGTGCTTCATAAAATTCCCTTCTTGCTTTCTTTTTCTCAATCGACTTTCTTTGAGATTCTGACTCAACAAATGGTCTTATTTTTTCATCAATTATGCTAGAAATTTTTTCCAAATCTTCTGTCTTTTCTTCAACATTCTTTTTATGTTTTTTAGGTTCTTCTTCCCAAAAATCATCACTTTCATCATCATCTTCATCGTTTTCTTCCGTTTTTTGGAATGTTTTAACCATTTTTTGTTTTTTTACAAGTTCCTCAAGCCTTTTTCTCTCTTTTTCAATCTCTAGTTTTTCAGCTTCAGCTTCCCTTGCTTTTCTCAAAGCTTGATTAAAACGATTCACATCAATTTCTTCATCTTTTTTGATAAATTTTCCACCATCTTTTGGATCATCTTTCTCTTCAATATCTTTTTCCTTTTTAACCTCGACATTTTTTTCTATTGTCTCATCGGTTATTTCCTTTTTGTCTTTCATATTTTTTACATCTACCTGTTTTGTTACTGCTGGTGTCTCCAGCGACGATGTTATTAATAATTAACAGACGAACTCTTTTTATTACTAATTATCTTTTTTTGTCTTAATTCCTCTTTATCCTTTTCTGCCTTTGTATGTTCATCAAATTTTTCAGCTAATTGCGTCAATGCTAGAACAGAACCTTTTAATGTTTCATCACTTGTATACATATATTTATTCCTATAAGCATTCGCACATTGTCTAAAAAAATTACCGAGACTTTTTGTTTCCTTAGCGCTTGCCAAATAATCGAACATTTTTCTTATATCCGTTTCATTCATTTTCTTATAACACCTAGGCTCATACAATCTGAAAAAAAGTCTTAATAAAATCTTTCTCATTGTGGTTGTTTATTAATTAAATTCCCTCCTGTACTATCTTGTGGTGGCAACTGACCATTAATAGAAGCCCTCATATCATTCATCGTTGGTTTTATATAAAATCTATCAGGGTTCTTACCTAAAGAAATTATAAATTCTAATGTCGCCTCATCAGCAGATAATAATGGATTATTTTTAGCTTCTTCCAATAAAGCTACTGCTGCTGATAGTCTTTCTTGCCTTGACATAGTTGGTTCGATGTCTTCTTCTAATCTTATATCAAATTTTGAATTACACTTATCTGGTGTTACTTCTATCCAAAATGGTTCTTTCCCTTGTTCTGTGACTGCTATTTGTCTATATTCTTTTCTTTCTCCAACTTTTTTGCCATACTTGTCCTTTATTGCTGAATATTGTACAGGATTTTTATAAAATTGACATATATTTGATATTCTTAACTCTGCTCTATTTAAAAGTAAATTGTAAATAAATGTTTGAAAAGTACCAGCCAATCTTTTTGAACCTTCGTCAAGTAGAGTAGCTTCCTTAGCAGTTTTCTTACCACTATGTACTCCCATGGCATTAGCATCAATTGCAGTATTTACATCTGATTTTTTATCTAACCATTCCAACGTTTGAAACGTAGAATTTTGAGTACCACTTATATCAAGTTCTCTAATTTGAGTAATATCCCCAGCAGTTCTAAATGTTTTTCCTGGAAATAGTTGATATGACTCCAATTCAGCGCCTTGACCAAGGAGAATAGGCTTATGAATTGATAGAATCTCTTGATCAACAGTCATTCTAAGCAATGCATTTATAGTCTCTTGTTCTCCTGACATAATATCTGGCAAAGCCTTTCCATACTGCGATTCTTCATCTGCTAGTTCAAATACCGCCCTTGTGAATGGTAACTTTTTATGAGCAAAAGGAAGAGGGCATATTTCATCGTTCTCTTGTGGATTTAACCAAACACCATTTGCTAGTAATATAAATTCGTCAGAATCTTCGTTATAATATTTCAAAATCTCAATAACATCACTTTGATCTTCTGCAATACACTTATAATCGCATTCTTCAATATTATCATATACTATTCCTGGATGGACATATTTTGATTCTTCGTAATTACCATAAATTCTATTAAAATCTTCTTTTCCTAAATATACCATCCTCACACAATCATGTCTTATTTCAGCAGAATGTTCATTCCAATAAAAAGATAATATTGGGACGATTGAAGCAAAAACTCTCCCTGCACCTCCTTCAATAACTCTATTTTTTTTAAAAGTAATTTTACCAGTTTCATGATTTATACTTGTTATCGTCTTTTCCTCCTTTGTTATTTCTTGATAACCCTCCTCCACAATAACAGTACCTTTAACACATGCAGAAAAAATTTCTTTATACAGTTCGTAATTTCCTTTTTCCACTCTATGAGAGTCTTCAAAAACCAATCTAATATCACTCGCGTTTTTATGATCCTTAAAAGTTTTCCCAATTAAACTTATAAAAGGTCTAGCAGACGCGACTAATGCTACAGTAGCTTTGACTTTCCCTCTAGTTTTATTATCGAAAATTAATGATTGCCAAGCTTCTTTTGTGTTTTTAATTTCTCGAGGAACAATCCCATTATAAGCATATACATTATCTTTGACATATTCAGCCAAAGTCCTGCCATCATATTCATCACGTTCTTTATCCCTTTCTTCTCTCATCTTAGTAAAGCGATTATAAGCGTAATTTATGACAGATACTTTTTTCTCGTTTGGTTTGTAAAATAACTGAATATTATTTTCTTCTTTTTTTTCCTCCATTCTTTTGTTTTCCTGAATAATATTTATAAAATCCGTTTGCTCTTCCAATCGATTCTTTCAATCCATAACCCTCTTCCATAAAAATAGGAATAGCTCTATTGATATATTTTTTTTTACTTTCTCCTTTTTTCGGCTTAGGCATATTTGAAATTCCTATCGCGTTTCTTATTAATAACTATTATATACTATTTTTTATATTTGACAATTTCAATAACTTACTTGATGTACACCCTCTCTCACAGCCGACCATTTTGAATAACTTTTTTTAACTTGTCTTCCAATCGGTATGATCATTTGAATAATACTTGACAAAGCATCAATCATGTCGTCTGTTGAACCTCTAGGAAATCTTAATAATTCTCCTTCTAATATTCTAGTTGTTTCATCATTTTCTCTATGATAAACACTTCCAATAGCATACCTAGGCTGTAACCCTCTTATTTTTCTTTCTTTATCAGTATCAGCTTTTATTTCTTGAATAACCATTGACCCGACACTTGAATATAATCTTTTTTTCTCTTCATTAATAAAATAAATTAAAGATTTTTGATAAGCGACTGTTTCTATCCCAACCTTTTCCGGTTGCCATCTTTCGTACATTGCAAATAGTTCTTTTATAGTTTCAATAGGATCTAATCTCGCTCTAATAATATCAACAATAAAAAACTCATTTTTACTATTAATCAATACACATAAAATTGCAGTAAAATCAGCAGTATCTCTTTTTGAAATAGCTGGATCAAGAACTATATAAGTTTTATATGGTTGTTTCATTATGACATTTCTTAACTGAAAGTCATTGAAATATCTAAACATTTGTCTCCTAAATATCTGATCTTCTTCTGATACAGGTTCATTAAAATATTCTTGATAAAAGGCAGCATCCGATTTTCCATCTATTGACATATCTATCCTTTTCTGTTCTAACTTTTCTACAGTCCAATTAGAAGCCCACAACAATCTCTTATTATTATCCCAAGCTCTATATATTTTCCCTTTATGTGATTCTATCAGTGTATTAAGAAGACTATCATCATGCAAAATCGTCCCAAACATTTTTATAACACCCAATTCATTATCAGTCGCTGGTATAATTCCCTTAGTATAATTTTGCAAATATTTTAAACGTTGATCTGAATTATCGATATGTTCATCTGATTCAACATCATCTAAAACAATTCTAGTAGGACGTGTATGCCTAGATTTTAAACCACGAATAGGTGCATCAAATCCTTTTCCTCTAAGTCTAACTCCATTTATAAAAAAGTCTCCTGAAGTATCTTTAATCTTTTCTTGCTCCTTCAATCTTGGAGAAATTTTAGTAATATCTCCATAAACATCTAATATTTTATCACTATACTTAAATTCATCTCTAACAGCTTCCAAAACTTCAGAAGCCTCATTAAAAGATTTTTCAATAACAACAATAAATTCATCTATTCCAACAACACAAGAGAAAGAAATACATAACTGAACAATTGTAGTTTTTCCAAAACCTCGAGGGCAAGCAGTATATTCATTACTATTTGTAAAAAATTTTTCAATCAACTCATAATGAAAATCTGGTGTCTCTTTATTGAAATATTTTGGTAAAAACATGTGACCCCATAAAATGCATTTTATTACCAACTCTTCCATTCCATGGATCTTTTCAAAAAATTCTCTAATCTCTTCACTTTTTCCACGAGAGACAATTTCTCCCAATTCCTTTTCTAATAATTGTTGCTTTACTGTTTTACTCATTTATTTCTTTTTTTAGAATAAACTTCTGAAAATGTTTTAATCTTGTTCCTTAAATCGATTCTTTCTTGCTCATCTAACCCTCTTGGTTCTGAATTAAAATTAACATCCATTTGTTCTTCAAATCCATTTTTCATAGCCTTTAATAAAAATATATGAAAATTAGGATTTATTTTATCGCTTCCCATCTCCTCATGAAACATCCCTATCATATTCTTAAATGTTCTGACTATCGGTTTGAAAAAAGGATTTTTATATGGGCTAGAATCTTTCTGATCCATTCTCATAAGAACATGAGTTGGAATTTCAGTATGCAAACTCAATCCATAAACAGTCATATTTCTATTATGCTGAATAGCAAACTTAAAATAGTCAATCCCTCTTTTGACTAATTCTTCTGGCGAAACAGTAGGTGGCTGACCAACATGTGGTGTATTCACATACTCTATTACTTCTGGTGAATTTACATAATCAATCAATCTTGATTCTACCATCGTAAGAGTAGTAGTCCAATAATCTATAACCTTTGGTGTATAAGTTGGTTTATATAATTTCTTTTTATGATCTTCAGTCATCTTAGCCACCCCTCTTTTATCTCCTCTTTTGTTTAATTTCATAGTTTTTTTACTATTAATATACATTTACAAGGAGCGCTGATATTCTATTAAGAAAAATTTTTTTAACAAAAATAAAAACCAAAATATATAAAAAAACAAAAATGCAAAATATAAATGTAAGCAACACACAAACGCATAACATAGAATATTGAAAGAACTATTTTTTAGCGCTCCTAGTAAATATACATTAAATACATTAAATTTTCAAAGTCCTTTTTTATATGAAAAATTTTAGGAAAAATTTTCGAATTTTTTGTTGTAACTTTTTTAGCGTGATGAGAAGTAACTTTAATCTTTTTCGAGGGGTGGGGGGGTGATAGTGTCTATACGTCGCACAATACTTATTGTGCGACTCTCTATTTACTTTAAATAAGCCAATAAACAACATACCCCTAGACATATTTTATTTATATGGTACAAGAACGCTCTTGCATCATTGATTATATCAATTTGTTGATTGAATTATACAACTTAAATGTAATTATAGTCAATAAAAATAACACATTATACCACAAATAACCTTTTTTGTAAAGCACGTTATAATTGTAATTGCACCCAAAAAGAAACATAAAAGAAACATAAAAGAAACATAAAATAAACATAAAAGAAACACAAAAGAAAAACACAAAAGAAAGGAAAAAAGAAAATAAAAAGAAATATAAAATAAAACAACTAAACATGAAAAAACATAAAACAAAAGAAAAACATAAAACAAAGTAGAAAAGAAAATAAAAAGAAAAACAAAACAAAGAAACATAGTAAAAACATAAAATAAAGAAGTAAAGAAAAACATAAAAGAAACTAAATAACATAAATCAAAAAGAATATATAAATATATAAATAATATATATATCAGAAGAATAGTATATAAATAAGATATAAATTACTCATCAATCTATATATGTATGCTATATATATAGATATATGAATAAGATTACCCAATAACAACTATTGCGGAAAACAAAAAAACAAGGTTTTACCCTTGTTCTCTTCAATGTATTAATATTATACACCGGTTATTTAATCCTCGCAAGAGTCAACGCCGTCCTCATATCCATCAGTATAAATTTTATCAATAATATCCTGCTTTTCTTTAAGTGTTTTCGCTTCTTCTAATCTTTTAATATATTTAGCAAGGTATAAATCTTCAAAATCTTCTTCATTTTCCATGATTATTTGTTAATTATAAATCAATTTCTAATTCACTTAAAAATTTGACAACAACGCTTTCCTCTTTTAACTCCTTCATAAAAGGTTTTATTTTTTCCTTTAACTCTTCAATAGCGCTTTCGCTGTAATCGTATTGAGTACAGCAATAATTGCCACTTGTATAAATTTCTGTATCTCCCCCGTTATAATCGTTAATAAAGTCATATTTGCAAACTTCATATATAGCATTTCTTGCCATTTGTAAAACATAGTCATAAGCTACATAATTCGGGTCAATTTTCTTATAATCATATTCTCCTATACTTTCACAAAATTCTTCTATCAAATCACAAAGCAAAACTGCTGGTCGCTTTCCTTCTTCTACATCTTCTAAAAATTCTAAAGCGGTTTTAATATCGGTAGAACCCCACGGCATCATATAGGCGTTAAATTCGTCGATTTCTCTTTGTAGTAAATCTTCTTTCATAATTGTTTTTTAAAAATAAGTTTATAATCATATACTAGCATATTGTGCATTAGTTGTCAATAGCAAGTTATAAAATTTCCTCATAACCGTTTTTTTCACTTGTAATAACTTCAACATTGTTTTTGTCTTCCGGGTACATTTCTGCAAATTTCTTTTTAGCTTCTTCCAAGCTGTCGGCTTCAACCTCGCCAACTTCTGCATCGTGTTTATCAGTCGCTTTTACTCCAAATTGATATTTCATGATTTTTAATTAATTATCAAAATATTCTATTAAATCCTCATCATCAAATTCTTTCGGCAAATAATCCCTTATATCTTCAATGTCATATAATCCGCCACACTCATTCACAAGATTACCTTTATCATCATATAATAAAAATTTATAACATTCCCCATTAATCCACTTGTTATAAACTTCTAATTCTTTGTTGATAATATCTTCAAAATTTCCCTCAACGTCTCCATACTTCTTCACTGTTTCCTTGGTTATAACATAAAATCCATTGTTAGAATAATCAAAGCCATGATATTCTCCTAACTTATAAACAATCGCGCTATGTTCATATTTTGTAATCGGATATATTGCTATAATCTTTTCATTTTTAAATATATCATTAAAGCTCTTTTCAATTAGCTCAATATGTTGTGCTTGATTATTCGCCACTTTTCCCGTTTCTTTTATTATATCCTCCAATATATCATTTTTGTCGGGGCTTTCTATTTTACTGTCACAAGTTATAAAATAACCTAAATTGCCATCCCATTCACGGGGCGATGGTGAAGATATATCATAGTTTATGATTAATCTCTTTGTCATTATTGTTTTTTCATACTCTAACATAATTGTTTTTTAAAAATAAATTAAGAATTGATACTTGTGCATCTAGCATCAAGTGCTTCTTCAAAAGTATTGTACCGGTCTTCTTCATCACAAATAAACTTTGATTCTTCGGGATCTACAAATCCTACTTTATAAACTGGTTTTTCGTCTTTTTCAAAAATGTTCAACATATTATTAATATAATAATTATAACACTTTATACTTCTAAAACAATACTAGCATATTGTGCATTAGTTGTCAAGTCCTAGACTCATTAGAACATTTCTTAGAACAATATTTTGCCTTTGATACCTTACTAGGAATAACATAAAATAATTTTTTACATTTTAAGCATCTTATGTATTTTCCACTGCGTTCCTTAGAAATTTCCCTTATATGCTTTCTCAATCTCTCCATTGTTTGTCTACTCCTAATATAATTGTTTTTTTCACCCTTTTTAAAACGATATTTCTCTCCAGTTTTCAAATTAAGATGAGCCTTTCTTTCTATAGCTATTTTTGCTTTTATCTTTCTGTAATCTTCTGGTAATTGTCCTTTTTTCAAATCAAACCCAAAACACTTTCTATACTCTCTCGCGCTATTAAATCCATGCACTTGAACAACATGCGAACCGACTTGCCGATACCATTTCCCACAAACTAAACACTGCACTAATTCATCCTTAGCATACGTTTCTAAATTATACCTAGCTCTTCTTTCTCTCATTTTATCTCTACCACTTTTGAAACGATAATTATATTTATTCCTACAAGTAATACTACAAAATTTTATATTATTTGTTTTTTTATTATTTATTATGATTGTCTTCCCACAAAATTTACATTTCACTTTTTTCATCCAAAAAGTTTAACTTATAAAATATTTTTAAAAGCTTCTTTTGTGCATTCCCACATAAAAATTCCAAGCAACGTAGAACTTAAAAAAGAAAGCATCATAGAAAACCAACCACCATCACTCATTAAAAAAAGAAAAGGACTAAACAAAAACACAATAATCCACATAATTATTATTGCTATAATCCAAAGATATTTCATATTTTTAACTAAAAATTAAAACTAAAACAAATATAATTAATACTAATATTTTATAAAAACTTCTCCTAAAATTTTTAGCCATATGTATATTGTTATTTTTAAACAATTTTTAGTCTAGTGTATTGTTCAATAGTTGTCAAGTCTTAAAATAAAGTTGATTGACTTTTAGATTTTTCATATTCCATGAAAAGATTATCAACAAAAGATACACAATACTTAAATTCTTTCACTTTTTTCTTGTTTTTAACATCAATTTCAATAATGTTTTCAAGAGACAATATTTCTTTTTTCAATATTTTTTTAACAGTCTCAAGATGCTCTCTATTTATTTTCATAACATTAAAAAGTTGTATTATATTTCTTAGCATAAACAATTATCTCATTTAACGTCGCCAAATTCATTTTCATGACATTATAATCAAAATACTCTTTTGTTATTTCTGCTCTATCTTGAGCTTCGCGACGAGAGACATTATAATCATCTATAATTTCAATTATCTTAGCTTTATAAACTCGCTCTCTATAACTTAATAAATTATTAAAAATAAACTCATTTACTAAAAATCTCAAACCCAAGTCTAACAATTTACTACTATCAATACTATAACCGCTAGACAAGCAATCTCTTTGCTCTTTTGCTAAATCAATACAATCTTTCATAATATCGTCTACTAATCTTATCCAATTTTCCATTTTAATTTTATCATCCTCATTCAATGGACTAAAAAGCTCTCTTGCCGTTGGTAACCTCTCTTCATCATTAACATCTGCACTAAATTTATTAAATCTTTCAATAACTTCTTCATCGGACTTCTTAAATTCGTCTAACCACCCTTCCAATTTTTTAAATACTTCCTCGCTTCCACCTAGCGCTTGTATTTTATTTAAAAATTCTGGTAATTTTTTTCCAAAATAAGCTTTTCTAGCATCTTCTTTATTGATATTTTTTATAAGTTGTTCCTTGCCCTTTTCTACTTTTGTTGTATTTTCCATAAAGTTTATTTAAAAATTTTAATTTATTTTCCCAATTATCAAGCCCAAAAGAGAAAAAAACTTTTGGATAATTATTTCTAGCGTCTATTAATGCTTTTGGAGAATTGAATAACCTGCTTAAAGCCACCCATTCATTAAATTTCTTCACCATCCCACAGCCCAAATGATGATACCAACATAACGGCACTATTGACCACCACTCTTGCACTTGTTTCCCTTTATAATAAAGTGCATGTTCCCATGTAATACGACCCTTACACTGCATATCATTTCTAGCACATTTTTTATAAAATTCATCGTTTGTCAATTCATCCCTCAATTTTGATGGAATATTATTCATGTAAAAATTTATTAATCATACTTTTTTAGTTCTTCAACTACTTTTTCACAACTATCAACAATTATCGATATACCACCATATTTTTTTACATTTTCTAAAAAAATAGTTTGGTTTTCTGACACATTTTTTATTCTACCTGGAGCCTTTACCTCAATTGCTAAAAACTTTCCATTATAAATACCTATAATATCAGACATTCCTAGCATATTATATCCATTTTGTTTTCTCCAGCCACCTTTACATCTAGGATCCGGTATACCAATATTATTAACTCTCCAACAAAAAACTCCCATTTTTTTTAAATAATTTAATATTTCTTTTTGGACTTTAATTTCATTTTTCATAAATTTATATCACTTTTAACTTCATTACCCCATACATCCCAACCTTTTGTTTTTTGTCTTGCAAATAATTCTATTCTTGGAATATCACCACACAACTCAACTATTTTTTGTCTTACTTCCCTTGGTTTTTCACTATGACATCCACGTGGAGAAATAACAACACTAGAAACTTTATTGCTTTTCTTAATAGGTTTTCCTTTGACTCCTATTAAACAAACCTCACAATTACTTTTAGTATAATATCCAATCCCAAAAAATGGTTTTTTATTTATTTTGTTTGTCTTTATCCAACTAAATCCAAGAGTCTTATAAGTAAATCCCCAAGCATCAATAATACAAAGAGCTTCTTTAATGTTTGGAAAAGTAGCCCAAAGAAACAACATGCAATCTTTATCTAAAATTTTATTAATTGGAAGATTTTTTATTTCTTCTATACTCATTGTTTTATAATGAGATAACGCTCCGCCACAAAGTCTTTTATGTTTATTTCTCTTATCTCTATAACTCCAAGGCGGATCTGCATATATTATTTTATACTTTTTTTTCATTTTATTATTTTTCCCCCAAATATATTTTTAGCTTTTATTAGTATATTTTTATTCTCTTTTTTTTTAAGATCAGCATCTAATTCGTCTATATCCAATAGTTTTTCCACACCAATTTTTTCAGCGACAAAATTATATGTTTTTATTGATAAAAACCAACGAGACAATTTTAATTTATTTACAGCATATCTTCGACTTTTAAAATCGCCCTTATTCCAAGATTCTATTATTTCATATACTATTTTTCGCACTTTATCTTTGTTCATTTTTTTTTGAAACAACTCATAAAATATCTTAAAGACTTTATTTTTTTATTTTTCATGTATTCAGTTACTTCTTTTATTTTCCACCAATATCCTTTTTCTAGTTTTCTTTTTATAAAACCAAAAAGCATCGTTCTCTCTTTTCCAATAATACCAAACTCTTTAGCAAGATTATAAGCCATATCTTGGTATTGATATTTTATTTTATCTTTTTTATGAATACTCCCTTCTTTTATTGTTTTCTTGGAAATGATGTTTTTGATCTCCTGCATAAACATATTATTTTATTATTTTCATCTCTCACAACATCTCTAAAAATTACACTGATTGAAAGAATACAAATAGAAAAACCAATCGCAATCCCGCTTATAAAATTTAACATACTATATAATTAATAATTTATTACAAATTTTTTAACAATGTTTTAATCCTTACTTTACGTGTTTCCTCTCCTTCCATTATCTTATTGATCATTATTTCCTTTCTTTTCAACAACTTCCAAATTTTTTCTTCTATTGTTTTTGAAGTTATTAAATAATATACATTAACGTTGTTTTTTTGTCCTATTCTATATGCTCTATCTTCTGCTTGCTGATGTGTCGCTGGCGTCCAATCTAAATCAGTAAAAATAACAGTGTCTGCTTCTGTTAATGTAATCCCTACTCCTCCCGCCTTAATTGTTGAAAAAAATATCCTCACAGAAGAGTTTTTTTGAAATTTATCAATAATGACCTGCCTATCTGTTGTAGGCGTCTCACCCGTCAATTTTACGCTAATATCACTATATTTATTTTGTAGTCTATTAACCAAAAAACGATATTGACTAAAAACAATCAATTTTTTACCATTTTCCAAAAAGTCATCAATTATTTTTTCAATATTTTTATTTTCAACAACAATTTGTTTCAAGTAATTTGCTTTAGTCAAAGCTTCCGCATAAATAGCTTTTTCACTTAATTTCCTTCCCAACAACCATTCTCTATAATCATTCAATAAATTTCTATAATCAATCCAACTCTCCATTTCAGTTTCTACTATATTAATAGTTTTTTCTGGTAATTCTGACAAAACTTCTTTTTTACTTCGTTTAATCATAAATGACATTTTGTTTTTTAATTCATCAAGATTACTAGAACCTGAATAATCCCATCTACCAAAAGGATCTTGCTTCAAACCACAATATCTCATTGCAAATCCTTTCTCACCCCAAAAAGGCATAGGTCTTATAAAATTAAAAATATTATAAATTTCTTCTGGCTTATTTAAGATCGGCGTTCCTGTTAAAAAAATAACATCTTTTGCCTTTTTTAATAAATTTAAAGTTTTTTTAGTCCTAATTGCTTTTTTATTTTTAATGTAATGACTTTCATCACATATAATCAATTGATAATTATTTTTTTTCAAATAATTATAATACTTTTCTAAATTTGAATAACCTATTATCTCCCAACCACCACGTTCATCAGTTTCTGTTAAAATATTTGATGAAATACCGCTAAAAGACTTTATCTCTCTTCTCCAATTTTCTTTAACACTAGCTGGGCAAATAACTAAAATACTCCCATAATTTTTAAAAACAGCATAACCTATCGCTTCTATAGTTTTTCCAAGACCCATCTCATCTCCTATCAAAGCTCTCCCACCAACCTTATCAACAAAAGAAACTGCCTTTTTTTGAAAATCAAATAATTCTTTTTTTGTAGGAATTTTTAAATTATCGTCTATTTTATCAATATTAATATCATCTAGTTTTTCCTCTCTTTTTTTTTGCTTTTCTTCTTCATTGATTTTTATATCAAATTCTTTTTTAACATTATCTTCAACAAATGGATTGAAATTATTACAAATCAAATTAAAAACTTCAGAAGAAGAAAACACCCACCCAACTTCTGAATTATCGTCATTTTTATAAAAACTTAAATCTTTCCATGTATTGTTAAGATTTTTTTGTATATCTTTTATTTTTGCTACATATTGAGGACAATAATCAAATTGTAATATATATTTGTGATATTTACTCTTTAATTTCTTTATTTTCATACATCTTATTAATTATATCAGTTTGCTCTTCTATAAACTTTTTAATAAAATCATTCTCTTTAAATCTTTCTTCAAATGATTCTTGAAGTCTCTCTATTATAATTTTCCTGCTACCAATTTTTTTATATAAATCAATAAAGGAAACTCCATCAGTTAAGCTTTTTAAAAACTCTGACATACTTTCTTTACTTTCTTTTTTTGCCTCTTTTTCTTTAAAAATACTAAATGATAACTTTTTAGAAAGGGTGTCTTCTAATGACGAAAATCTATCACATTCATTTAATTTTTTCTCAGAAGATAACTCAATCACAGACAAACATAAAGACCTAATAAAATCTCCATCACTTTTAATATTTCTTACAACAATACCTGAAGATCCAATTAAACATCCATCCTTAATTTTTGAAACTGAAAGAGTTAATAAAACTTTATGCTCTTCATCATCACCAAGTATCTCATCTATTTCTTTTTTAAACTCTTTTATTTTACTAACGACTCTCTTTTCTAAACCATCTTTTTTATCAATCATTTTTTAGAATTTGCTTTTTTACAAATTTTTTTCTTTTTTGATAAAACAAATTTTCCGTTCTTAATTAAATTCTTATGCTTTAATTCGTTAATCACTGCCAATATAAATTCCCTCCGCGTTACGCCAAATTTTTTAATAAAATTTATTATTTTTTCATGTTCATTGCCACTTAATCTAATTTGTAACAATTTTCCCCAACTTTTTTTATATTTCTTCACTTTTTTAATCTAATTTTTGCCCCATTTTCGCCCCATTTTTGCCCCATTTTTATCCTTTCTTTCACCTTATTTAAGCCGTTTTTTAAAAATGGTGTAATACTAAGTGTAATACTAAATGTAATACCATTACCCCCCTCCCCTTCTCGTTTCTCCTTATCCGAATAATGATAGAAACGACCATCAAAGATCTGCGCTTATTTGACATTTATTGCGATTAGTCCCTTGACACGTTAAGTAATTTATTTTGTAGTAAGAACAAATACGAATATAACTTGCTCAATAATATTCGGCATAAGACAGAAAGAGAATCCTCATAACTAGGGGGTTGATTATCTCACAGTTTATGAGGCAAGACAAAGAGCAATTATAGGATAAAATTATAAATTATTTCGTATTGGCTTGTAATAAAATAATCGTTTTACCCTATAATAACTCTTCATTTTTTTATTATAAGGAAGATTGAAATTTAAAAGAGAACAATTATGAAAACTCTTCTATTTAATCAATCCCCTTTACAATAAAAAAAATACAATTGGGTTGGGTAATCTCGTAAAAAACCCCACACCAACTGTATTTTTCCTACGAGATTTCATATTTAAAATATGTGAAAAAACAATCTTACTAAGAGTATAATTCATTTTTAAAAATTGTCAAGTTTTTATTTATTATTTTCATTAATCATTTAATGGGTTTTGCAAAAACAATCTTTTTATCCAATTACTTTTTTTATATTCTTCTTTGTATTTTTTATACTCAAAACTCTGTGGACACCAAGATAAGTGAATTATCGGATTATTTTTTATAGGGTAATATTTATGACAAATACATTTTTCTTCTTGCCATTTTTTTTCATACCATTTCTTTCCCATTATTTTATTTAATAATTATCTATATATTAGACATCAATCTTTGTAGGGGTTTAATCTATTGGAAATCATATAAAGAGTTACTCCCAACCCTATATGCCAATCTGTTATATACAATATTAACAATCCAAGTACTCCGAAAATTAACGCAATTAGTTCTTTCATATATTTTACTTAATAATTATCTTTATCAATGTCTATTTCTCTATCTCCTAGTACATCCAAAACACGATTAAGAGCATCAACGAAATTCTGTTCAGAATAATTAAACCCTAACTTTGATTGCCAACCACTAATATTAAGACTCGCCTTACCTCTATCTAATAGAATTTCCAAGTCCTTTTCTTTAATTCTCACGTTCTCATCTTCTATTGCTTTTTTGATAATATTATCAATTTCTTTCCAAATAGCTCCTCTAAAAGTCCACTCATCTTTCTCGGTATCTACTTTTAAGACTAATGAACTTAATTTTTTTTTAGAATCTTTTATAAAAAACTTATCTCTTATCTTGTTTCTTATGCATTTATATTGTTTCCATTGTGCCATTGATGTGTTTTTGTCTTCTAATTCTATTTTTTCTATTAATTTGCAAATTTCTTCAACTAAAATGTTTTGTTCTTCTGCTTTCATTGTATTTTTATTACTTTTTAAAAATTGTCATTAACATAAAATCTATCCTATTAATTCCTATCCTTGTGTTCCATTCAATGTAGAATAAACTTCTTCTGCCAAATCCACAAAGTAATATCCAACTGTCAGCTCCTTTTGATATATCTATTTGTAGTAAATCGAAATTCATTGTATTTCTAAATTATTAAAATGGTTTATCTTCATATTTTCTAACATTATAATATATTCCTTCAAATCTACTCCAATATCTTTCCATCCAAATTATTTCGTCATTAATCTTAAAAGGTAAAAATGCAAATCTTCTTTTCCATCCATTATTTTTATTATTTACTTTAATTCTCATTATTCTATTTCTAAATTATTAACATCTATATTAAATTTTTCTGCTATTTCTTGTTTGATGAGAGTAGTTTTAGAATCTTGTGCAGGGATTAGATAGTTGAAACCTACCCAAACTCCTTCAATATAACATCCTTCTCCATCAACTACTGTAACTTCATATTCTTTCCCAATCAGTTCTTTTAATTCATCATTCCAACCATCTATGTCTAATAAGTCTAATAATTCTCTAAATCTTTCTGAAATTTTTACTTTATCACCAACTTTGTATTCTTTGAATTCAAAAGGGAAAGGGTCGGAGTGAAGTTGCCAGTTTTTTTCTTCTGCATCTTCTAAAAATTCTTCTTTAGAACATCCAAGAAGATAGCAAAGACTTTTTTTTGCATCTTCAATGGTTTCCCAATAACCGCTATGTCTGTAATATCCATCCCAGTTTTTTATTGGACTAAAAATTATTATAAATTCATATTTGTCCTCTATCGGTACATTCAATCCATGTTCTAGGCATTTAATTGTGTAGTCGTAAAGTTGTTGTGGTGTCATTGTTTTAGTTTAATAATTAAACCATTTATAATATTTAATTTGTTCTTCACCAGATCTTATAATTTTTACAGGCAATTTTAATTTATATCTCAAAAAATTATATAAAATCCTTCCAACTCTTCCATTACCATCTTCAAATGGATGTATATTCTCAAAATTTATATGAGACTTTTTTACGAATAATTCTTTCACTTTCTTTAAAGTATCCTCTTTATTGAGTTTAGAATACATATTGAATTCATCGCACCAATCAAGTAATTGTGAAATAAATAATTGATTTGATATGAAAGGTTTTAATTTTCCTCCTATATATACATTGCAATCTCTTGTTTTACCTGCTATTTTTTTTCTTATATTTTTTAACAGTATCTCATGAATTTTTAATATATTATTGACTGTTATTAATTTTGGATTTTTCTCATATATATATCTCCAAGCTTTTATTGCGTCATAAAATGCTTGTTCGCTATATTCTCCTTCTATATAATTTGATTCTGATAAAAAATCAATTGAATCAAACTCAAATTTTTTTTTATATTTTTTTATATTCATTTATTTTGTTATAAAGATTTATAAGTTTGTTTGGTAACTCATTTAATTCCTTTTTTGAAATGCTTTCATTATCAGTGTGTGCATTTTTTAAACTACCTGCTCCAAACACAACAGAATTTTTAAAAAAATACATTTCAGTAAAACCTAGTAATGGAATCATCTTATATCCTTTTATTCTGATATTACTTTCAACTGGCTTAATTTTTTTAGTAATTTCTTTGATAACAATGGTATTTCTAAGCGTAAGTTCATCAATTAAAAACCTAAATTCTTCTTCATCTTTTGGTCTAAAACTAATTTCAGCTTCAGCATAATCAGAAACTATATTTGGAGCGATTCCTCCGCTAATTTTACCAATATTAAACCCATTAAATTTACAAGCCTCTAAGTAAGACAAATATGAGCATAGCTTTTCAGTCGCACCCTCTAACTCATCAGACTTCAAAGAAGAATGCCTCGCTTTATCTTTTGCTATTATTTTTGCAACAATTACTCCTGTTTGTTCATTTGCTATTTTAAGATTAGTGCCTTCCATTACAATAACCTTACTATCTTTCTTAATTTTTTTTGATGCAAGTTTAGCTCCATCAAAGTCTTTTTCTTCACCTACTGTAAATATTAAATTTACATCCTTCATTTTTTTAGCAGCTATTATCGCACCAGCTACATTCCCTTTGTTGTCACAAGCCCCTCTGCCGTAAATTCTTTTATCATTCATACCAATTTTCACATCTCCTACTACTGTGTCTATGTGAGCAACTATGAAAACATTTGAATTACCCTTTTTAGCAAATATATTGTATCTTTTTTCATCTACGTATTGTTTTGTAATGATAAATTCTTTACCAAGTTCTTTTATAATAAATTCAGCAATTTCTTCTTCATTGTTTTTAGATGAGTCTATTTTTATTAATTGTATTAAAAGTCTTTCAATCTTTGTCATTCTATTTAAAAAATAATTTTTAAAATTAAAGGGAGGAAAGCGTTTGCTAATCCTCCCAATTTTTGCGTGTTTACGCCATTCTAAAGAAAAGCTACACATATCATCGCATCTCCGGCTTCTTCATTAAGTTTCTCTCCAAATTCATCACTGTAATACTTTGTCCTGGAAGAGGTCTTATATCCGTAAAGAGATGCTCCATAACAACCCCTACTTATCATTGTGTCAGGATTGTAATTTTCCATGTTCATCCCAAGACTTTTCGCTACTTCTATCCCAATTTCCTTTATTTCCATTGGAATAGGTACACCATTAGGATGACTTATTTTATTGATTGCGTTATCACAGGCTTCTTTGGCTACTGGATTCTGGGTTCTGAATGCAACAATATCATAATGATTCCTTGCCAAATATCTTTTGACAAAGTAATTGCCAAATCCGAACCCTTGGTATTTACTACGTACAACCCCGCCAGAATAATAGATTACACTTTTTCCGTTCAGCGTAAGATTTCTCGAGGTCATCCATGCCAACACCTTTTTTCTGTTTGGAAGCAATAACACCTGCAACCAATCTTCGCAAAAGATGTGTTTAAACACATCTTTTTCAAAGTCTTTACTTGGTTTTACTCCAAAAGCTTCCAATGCTACTTCATAAAATTCATTAAAGATCGGTTCTCTCTTGGAATCTTCGATACTATCTGGGAATATTTCATACCCAAATAATGTTCCAATTGAAGATTCACGATGAAACTTGTTGAAACCATCGAATAATTTTTCCATTTCTTATCTCCTTTGTTAAAGTTTTATTGGTTAAAACACTAATCAAAAGAGACAATTATTTTAAAGAACTAATTAATATCGTATTCACTTCATAATAATACTATTACATTGTGCAATAGTTGTCAAGTATTTTTTATTTCATTGTTTAATTCTTTTGCAAATGAAGCAATAACTTTACTAATATTTAATAATGTATTTGGATTACTCGTACCAAATAAAACTTTTCCATTATCCAATATATCTACTGATTGAGCTGGATATTTTTTTACTATCAATTTTATATTTCCACTTTTAAAGCTTGTTTTCATTTTTTTTGTTATTACTTTTTAAAAGTTTTATTTCTTCACGAAGTTTATCATTTTCTTTTTTTATATCATCATTTAAAATTTCTTTTAAATATTTTTCTAATATAATATTCAATTCTATAGTTTCTCCGTTTAATTGTTTGTTAACTATCTCTATTCCAAGACTACCAAGTTCGTTTCCATTCATATCTGTTGAGATATTAGAAAATATTTTATAATGATCCTTTAAAAATGGGAAACACTTATTAAGTTCAGAAGCTAAGTTTAATCTTGCTGAAATCTCTTCTTGACTTATCGTTCTTTTAATATTTTTCATAAAACTTTTAAAACAATATTTATTAAAAAGGTATGTCTTCAACCTTTATTTTATTATCGATTGCTTCAGTTTGAGCGTCTTTTACTTCTTCAATCGATTTAATTTCTTGATTAGCAATTTTAAAAGTATTAAAATTGCTAGGAGCTGCTAAAGATTCTTTTTTATTATTATAATCAAGCAATAAACTTCCTATCTCATCTTCAATTTCAGCCATATTATTATACTTCATCGGTTGACCATCTTCTAATAAAACTGGTTTGAAAGAAACAGCATATTTACCATAAGTGTTTTCTAAATAAACTGAAAAAGTGGTATACAATTCAACAGATTTCAATCTAAATTCTTTCCACAAATTTTGTTGATATTTAAAAAAATTACCCCTACTAGCTCCTCTAAATCTTAATTTTACAATTTCTTTATTTCCTGTCTCTTCTTCAAAAATAAGAATATAAAGAACGATCGTATAAGAAAAATCTAGCTCTTTTATATTCGCCTTTTTCCCAGTTGATAAATCATCATAATAAGCATATTCAACAATAAACTTACCATTATCATCTTTCTGACGTTGACCATTAAAATCTAATTTATAAATAGGAATTAAAGCTTTTTCACCATCTCTTTTTTTTGTTATCAATGGATTAAATTCTTCTGTTTCCCATATTTTCTTCTTTGTTTGGGTGTTATCTCTATAAGTTAACACCGCTCTTGAAAGTAAAATGACACCATCAAATGATTTTCCATGTTGTTTCTTTATTTTTTCTTTGGTCTCGTTGTTAAAAGAAAGTTCTACAAATTCTCCTGTTGCATCAGAACCTGATATATTTGATCCATTATCAACTGATAAATTTTTATAAGTTTTGAACGTTCCTCCAAAACCAGCTTCTCGCATCAAATCTTCATTCATTGTTTTAAATTTTAATTATTAAATTTTATTACTTTACCTTTTTTCTTAAACGAGACATCAATTTTTATAGAAGGGAATTTTTCTTTTATTGTTGGTTTAGCATTTGGATTTAATGAATGCCACATTTTTTTAGCTAAAATAAAATCATTCCAAGCTCTTTTTTTATCTTCAATTTCTTTTAATTGATATTTCTTCTTGGTTGTCTTTCCTAAGTATAATAATCCTAATCTCGCTTTTATCGATCTTCCTTCAACTGAACACAAAGCTTTGTGATAAGAACAAATTTGAGCTTCATAACTTCTGCTATGATTGTTTGATATTTTATAATCTATTATCCAAAATTCATATTTATTAGTTTTTTTATTTAATAAATATCCGCACCAATCTAAAGTTCCAGCATATAATAATTTTTTATGGTATACCTTTGATTCTCTTTTTATAGTAATTGGTTTAAAATCATTCCAAAAATTTTCAAAACCATTTAAACATCTATATTCCCTGTCAGTCAACGGATTCAATAAATAATTCAAAAGTTCATCATCTTTCTTTTTATCTTCAGAGGTTTCTAATGATAAAAGATTAATTTGTCTTCTGCTAAATCCTACATTTGGATTTATTTCTTGCCCCTTTGATAATAAATAACATCCATGATGAGTTTTAGTTCCTTGTCTTTTACCATTTTCAGTTTTTTCTTTTATTTCTTCGGGACTTGTATTTTCTTTCCAATAATTTAGTTCTGGATTTGGAAATGCTGTATCTAAGATATTTGTTGAAGAAACCATTTCGACACCAGATGGAAAATGTTTATTTTTTATAAAATACCAATGTCCTTTAACTGTTTTTAATAATCGAATTTCTTTTTTTTTCATCGTTATTCTTGTTTTTAATAAAATCTTTTATTAATGTTATTTGATTTTTTTTACAATATTTTATTATATCATTCAATGTATATCGTACTTCATCAATACTAAACAGTTTATATTCTATTAATTTCCCAGCTTTGTATCTTTTATTAAATTCTTTTATCCAAACCCCACTAACAAGGTATCTAATAGAAGTTACCCCTTTGTTATCATATTTTTTTTTAATCAAAACTTCATTGATAGCCCAATCTGCTCCTTGATAACGATTAATATATTTTGAAAGAGTCGTTCGTGATTTTAAAGGAGTATATTTAAGCGCTTCGTTTAAACTAAATAATTCTTTATTTTTCATATTTAAATGTATAAATTTTAATCAGAGATAAGGAAAAATAAAATATTTTATTATTTTTCGCATAATCTCTTATAACAAAACTAGTATACACCAGTAGAGCATAATTGCATTATAGTTGTTAAGACAATAAATGTCAATAAAAACACAATTAATATTGTGTTTTTATAAAAAACTGCACTTTCCATTATATAAACCCCTTTTGTTATAACATTCATTATATTGATCCTCAATAAAATTTTTAATATTATCTTCTATCACTTCTATAAGTTTTATAAAACCAAAAACAGCTAAAAATATAGTAATAAAGAAAATTAATAAAAAAGACCAAATTTGTAACTTATGCTTTAACTTCATATATTTTTTTTACTTATTAGATAATTTTTTTAATTCTTTTATTATCTCTTTTGTTTCATTACTATCGAGATCACCATCGCCTCTTCCTAGCAATTCCTTGACTGCGTAATAAATTGCTCTTAAATTTTCTTCGTATGTTGTCTCTTGTGTTTCTCTTTTTCCATAAAGTTTTAATGTTTTCAGATCCATACCTGTATAATTCAAATCAACATTTCCCTCTATCCCATCAACTTTCCCCCTTGAGCAAAACTGCCAAATTGCAAAAAAATCCCAACCATTTATCGCTGGGTAATATTTTTGGTTTGGTATTTGTTCTTGCAACCCATATCTCGCGACCCATAATCCAAAATTATTTTTAGCAACCAATTCCCAATTATAACTTTTAATCAAAGAATGGTACGTATAAAGTAATGGTTTGAACCCTACTTTACTTTCTACATAAGATAGCCAATTATTGCACCACGTTGCTGGGTCTTTTAAAGTATTTATTTCATAATCCAACGCGATTAATTCTCCTTCTTTCAAATCTCCAACATTTTCTAAAAACCAATCCGCTTCTTTTTTATAATCTCCACCACGTGCAAAATGATAATACCCAACAAGCATTCCTGCTTCTCTTGCTTCCTGTTTATTTTTGCTGAATTTTGAGTCTAAAAAATTTGTGCTTTCTGTGCATTTCATAAAAGCAAACTCAAACCTTTTTTTATCTTTTGAAACATTTTTCCAATTAATGTTTCCTTGCCAATGGCTGATGTCTATTCCGTACATTTATTTAACTTAATTATTATTTATTTAATTTTAATATTTTTTTCGCTATATCCTCAAACATATTAGATATTGAATGAGCTAAAAATTCTTGAGTATCTGAATTATATGGAATATTGTTTTTATCCCAAATTTTGATAATTACATGTGTTATTTCATGTATCATCGTCCCTTGATTTTGGATAGTCCAATCAAAATTTGGTATAAATAATATTATTTCCATTAAATTATTTTCCATAATTATTTCAGAAGTCCATCCAAGATAATTTTCTTTTTTAAGGGTATCTTTTATTTTATTCTTTTTTAACCATTTTGCATAATCTTCTGATGAAAAATTAAATAAACAATGTACTAATTGAGAAAAAATTGAGTCATATACTTTAAAATACATTTTCTTTTTTTTCATTTATTCAATTTAATTATTATTTTTTAGCAAATATCGAAAAATCTTATTTCAATCAATAACTGTTTTAAGTAGTTTTTTGATTCTTTTTCAATATACCAATTCTTAGAATTTTTTTTAAAATATTCGAGTGGTTCATCGGGATTATATTTACATTTTAAATAAGCCTTTGATGCTCCAACCATATCACATGCCATTTCTTCAATATATTTTTTAGGGATGGGTATCATTTTTAGTTCTCCATCAACAAAATCAATCCAATATTCCCAATGATGTTTATTCTTTCCTTTATGATTTTGCCAAGCTAATGAATAGCCCTTTTCGATTTTTTCAATAGCAATAGGTGTTTTGTCTCCTTGAAAATATTTAGCAGAATTAAAAAATTCGATAAATGAATACTTTGATAAATCGTGTACAAGACCTTGCCAATATAAACCACGCTTAAAACATTCAATCAAAACGTAATATTTATGGATTGTAATTATTTTTAGATGGTTCCAATACTTCATTTGTTTAATTTAATTATTAGTATACCTATTTTGTATCTATCTTTTTTAGAATGTATACAAACTTGGTTAGTTTGTTTTACTAGGGATCAGTTGTTTTAAAATATGTGCTACTACGTCGCAATTGAAAGCATTACCAAGCATTTTGTACCTTTGAGTGTTTGAAACACCATCTGTATAGTTATCTTGTAGCCCTTGCAATCTTTCGCATTCTATTGGTGTGAGTTTGCGGATGATATTATCTGTTGAATACAACCCAGTCTTTGCTCCACGACCACCACCAAGAGCTGATAGACTGACTGATTTGCCTTCTGGGGAGTAGATTCTATCGCCTTGACCACCAGAGCCAAACTGTCCTATCCTAACCATAGTCCTTTGTTTTCTTTCTATACTGTTCCAAGCAACTGCGCCATTATATGAAGCTGTAACTGAAAATGCTTTACCGTTTGTAACCATTCTGTCATCTACTTCGGCTGGTGGTTGTAAAATATCTTTCAATAAAATTCCCCTATCCTCTGGCAGAGTTACATTCGGGATATTCGTCCAAAATAATCTCTTACGATTCTGTGCTGAAACAAGAGAAGCATTTATCATTATCGGATCTACTCCAAGAGTCTTGGTGATAATTGCCTTAGATTCATTTGGCATTGAGTTTACATTCTCTAACACAAAATATTTAGGTTTTACTTCTTTTAAGATACGAACATACTCCCAGAATAAACCAGACCTCGCACCATCTAAACCTTGACGATTCTTCTTGGCGATTGATAAGTCTTGGCAAGGTGACCCTCCAATCAATAAATCGATATTCTTGCACAAAAGCATTGGAGTATTTAAAATTCTGACATCTCCAAGTTGTATAGTATCTGGATAATTTTTTTGTGCAATCTTAATAGCATATTTATCTATTTCAGAAGAGTAATATTTATCAACTTTTATATTAGCTCTTTCTAATGCTACTCTCGCACACGAAATTCCGTCGAATAAACTTAAAATATTCATTCTATTTATTATTTTATTTAATTCTTGCTTCAGCAATTTTTATATATTCTTCTTCTTTTTCAATTCCGATAAATTTTCGGTTTAAGTTTTTACAAGCTACTCCAGTTGAGCCACTTCCCATAAAAGGATCTAGAACAGTTGCTCCTTCTCGGCTTACAAGTTTTACTAGGTATTCCATAAGAGCTATAGGCTTGACTGTTGGGTGGTTGTTTTTTGCTGGTGCTTTTTCACTTCCGTATTTACCACTTGCAGAATTAACATCATCCAAATAATCTCCAATCCCACCACCACCACCCACAGTCTGTTTCTCCTCCAACCCCTCACACCCTCTATTTCTTTCACTCTTTGAAGCTTTAGCACAATAAAAGAAGCGAGAGGCAGAGCCGGAGTTTGGCTCAACATAATCAGTTTCAAATGCTTTGCCGTTACCAAACATTCCAGTTCCGTCTTTAACATTTCCCTTGTTTCCACCCCCACTCTTCGTATCAGGAAACAAATCAACTACCTCATCTTCTCCTGAATGGATAAGGTTGGCGGGGAAGCGACCTTGTGGTGCTTGACTTTTCTTATCTATATTGATATTATTGGTATGTAATTCATTAACCTTTAAATTATATGAGTTGGATTGATTCAAGCGGTTATCGTGTTTATCACAAGGACGGAAAAGAAGTCCGTGAGCATCGCATCGTAATGGCTGAGATTTTAGGTCGCCCACTTCTTCGGAGTGAGGATGTTCATCATAAGGACGGCGACAAACTGAACAATAGTCCTGACAATCTTGAGCTGATTTCAAATTCTGAACATCTGATGCGTCATTGGAGAGATGGTCATTTTGACGAGGCTGTGAAGAAACGGACTCATCCTGATGCTCAATGTTCTGCTTGTGATTTTTTTGGTCATCTTTATGGGAAGGGTCTTTGCAAGCGTTGTTACCATCGCATTCGTGCTCAGCGTATGAGAGCGGAACGCGGCAAGCGTCGATAGCAATTCCACCTGTTCCCCATTTTAATACATTCTCTGCTACTGTCTTTTCACTTAAAGGTTTACGAGCTACTGTGATGGGTTCTAGTGCAGGTTTAAGAGCTGTTCCCCAGCCTTCGTATTCGGAAGCTCTATCTGATAATTCAACTACTTTTTTATCTTTGTTCCACCTTTGTCCGTTTTTCTGAAATCCATAATCTCCATCTTCATATCCAATAATTTTCTCATTCGTTTCTAACACAAATCCATCCCACTTATCATCTAATCCAAACATCTCTTTCATTTTTTTATAATGCTTGTTATTTGGAAAGTATAGTGGTTTGTCTTTTCTACCCTCAAAAAAAGAATACATTGTTGTTCCGCCACAAATAAATTTGTCCGCCTCACTTTGAGATATTTTTTTTTCTTCTCTTTTACTTTTAATCAGTTCTGCAAACTCCTGTAATTTATCAGACCCAACTCTCAACTTATCAACTGCCTT
>Ga0172381_10000493_pt1 | contig 47475 bp, 41 predicted proteins | sample Leawel6488metaG_FD_119754 | JGI IMG/M metagenome (GOLD analysis project Ga0172381, IMG submission 119754) | Leachate microbial communities from a municipal landfill in Southern Ontario, Canada - Leachate well 64-88 metaG | ecosystem: Engineered > Solid waste > Landfill > Unclassified | place... | reverse complement strand
TAATTTTTTCCAAATCCAAACTATTCATTGTAATTCCAACAATATAATTTATTTTACCCCAAACCAATTCATCGCACAACCTTGACTTATAATAAATTTAGTGCTATAATATCGAAAGGAGGCTAAAGTATGCCAATGTCTGAAAAGGATTTTAATAAGCTGCCTCTTTATCAAGTTGCGGCTTTGTGTATCGGCTCTATTATCGCAAGTATCTTGGAACTCGCTTTTTTGCAAGACTCAGTATCTCTCATAACTAGCGGTGAGTTAACGGGTCAATTTATTTTTCCAAAAAATACGGAAATTCCGGGAGACTTCGCCATAATAGGGGGAGTGATTCTCACTATTATAATGGGAATGACTCTTTTAATGACACTCTCAATAGTTTTAACCTCCGCAGAGCGCATCTTAATTCTGAAGGGTGTCCTTCAGGAAAAGCCTCCCCAAATGCCCAAAAAGGCAACTGGGTTGGCAGATTTTCTCTGGGGTACAGTGCTTTTCGTCTTTTGGGTCTGCATTAGTGGACCTGGAGAGGGCAATTTCTTGGGAGTAGACATTTTCTTAGTTAATTTATATGGTTTTGTATCATTTTTCCTAATATTTTTGATGCAAACATATATCGCTCTCGGGAAGTTTGAGATCTATTCTCGATCTTAACCCCTCTCCTTTTTTCTTTTTTAAAAAACAATCCCATTTGAATGGGTTTTTTGTTTGCGCGAAAGTAATTCAATAATCATTTTGCGGTTTCCATTTTAACCACTTGCAAGATGTTCTGATTTCTTAAGGGCCTTAAAAAGGAAAAAACTACTGAAATTAGTCAACCATAAATTTATGTAAATTTTGCGATCGCAAGAAATACATAATCATGCACCGTGGCGCAAGACTTTTCCCGTGATGATTTTAAGGCCGTATTTTTCGGCCAGCGGATAAATGATGTTTTCCAGGCTTTGCCGGTATTCATCGGTCCGGGATTTTTCAAAATACGAAATAAGATCAGGCGTTTTGGATAAATATTCGAACAGCCGGGCACGGATTTTGGATGATAAATTGATATGTTCGATATAGACTCCGGCAACGCCGCTGTTTTTCAATTCCGCGAAAATATTTTCGAGCTTATCGGCGCGAGCAGTGAAATATGGCAGAAGCGGCCCCACGAACGCGTAAGTACGGATTCCGGCCAGATGCAATTTCTTGAGCGCTTCTATCCGCGCCGATACCGGCGGCGCATTGCCTTCCAGGAAACGCGAAACTTCGTCATCCAGGGAAGTTATCGTCAAGCCAATGCTTGTGTTTTTTAATCGCTTGAAAATATCGATATCGCGGCAAACCAGCGGGGACTTGGTCAAAATCGATACCTCACCTTCATAACCGAAATCCGCCAAAACCCGCAAACATTGCCGAGTAATTTCATATTTGCTTTCAACTCCCTGATAGGGATCGGTCACGGACGCGAAGAATATGGAACCAAAATTCTTGCTTTGAAACTTTTTGCCCAATTTTTCCAACTCAACCTTCAAAATCTCCGGTGCGTTGATTTTCACATCAACAAACCCGCCCCACTCTTCTTTGGGATGTTTCCATCGGCCAATGAACGCCGCGTAACAATATTTGCACCCGAAAGCGCACCCGGCATAAGGATTCACCGCCCACTCCGCATCGGGCAACCCCGACTTGGTCAAAACCGATTTAACTTGAATTTCTTTAATCTTCATTATGTTACTTTATCAAAAAATCGCCGCTTAGGCGACCTTATCGTGCTGTACAAAATGAGCCGAGAGAGGGATTCGAACCCACGACCTACTGTTTACAAAACAGTTGCTCTACCACTGAGCTATCCCGGCGCCCCGCTGCCAATATTGAACCGGCCTTTTGGCAGCAGTCCCTTTTGCCCCGCGTTCCCTTGTGCCATGTTCCTAACGGCAAGCAACTTCGGGAGCGGAACGCTACCAGCTGAACGGATCGCGTAATTTTCTTTTTTTGGAATTCGCAGAACGTTTTTTCTTTTGGTGGGCAACGGGTTTTTCGAGCACATCTTCAGGCATCACCACCCGGCCAATCATCGGCTCTGACGCGGATTTTTTAACGTCGATATCGTTTTCGACAATCGTTGGTTTCTCAAGAGTTATCGAATGATCGGCTTTTATCTTTTCCCCTTTAACCGCTTCCTGAATTTTATTATTTGTATTTTTTTTGGATAAAACCGATTTCTGCGTCGTTTTAACGATGGTTTTTAAATCGTGCCAATAATTATCCAGTCGCGCCTCCTTTTGGGCACTTTGTGCTTCGGCGCGCTGGCGCAAACGAACAATGTACTCATTAACCTTATTTTCCGCCTTTAAAATCAAAAGCTTAGCCTTCAAAAGGTGCTTCTGTAAAAAATCAATCCAGGAAAAATCCTTGAAATAAGGCGTTTTTTTGATCCTGGCTTCAACCCAAACCTTCAGGCCGGGTATAATATTTGCCAATTTAAAATCCGCCGAACGCTCGGATGCCTGTTTGGCCGTCGGCATACGCCGCATACCGATCATAACCATGCCGGCGATACTGCCAACGAAAATAACCGCAACAATAGCCTCGACCATAATTATATCCAATTGTTAAAAAATTGTTCCAACAAAAAAGCGCGCCCAAACTTAAATCTGGAGGCGAACGGCTTTCTTAACGATGATATTTTCGCCGACCTTGGCAATGGTTTCTTCAACTAGGTCCTTGACCGTTTTTGACGGATTTTTTATCCATGGAGCTGTCAGAAGAGTTTCCATATCGTCACCCATTGCCGCCACCTGGAGACAAAGTTCGTGCGCCAAGCCGTTAAAATCCGCTGAATTCGCCACAAAATCAGTCTCGCACCGCAACTCAACCATGACTCCGATCTTGCCATTGGCATGGATATATGCCTCAACTTTTCCCTGCCCGGTTGTCCGATCGCTTTTTTTTGACGCCAAGTCCTTGCCCCACTTTTTCAAAACTTCCTTGGCCTTTTCAATGGTTCCCGCCTCGTCAAGCGCTTTTTTGCATTCACCGATCGAAATTCCGGTCTCATCGCGAAGTTGTTTTATCAGATCAATATTAGCCATAAATTACTAAATAATTTTCAATTTTCAAACTCCAATTTTCAATAAATCAAACCGAATACAAATTTGTATTTTATTTGAAACATTGAAATTTGAAACATTTATTGGAAATTGATAATTGGAAATTGGAAATTTATTTGGTTTCTACTGCGGGTTTGGCTTCAGGTATCGCTTGTTTTCCGGCCAAGATCGCCTCCTTTATTTTGCCCAGGATATACACCACGGACGGCACCGAATCGTCATTGGCAATTATTGAAAAGTCAGCCAGATCCGGATCGATATTTACATCCGCGATCCCAACCACTTTCACGCCGTTCTCGCGCGCCTCCTTAACCGCGAGTTTGTCTTTTTTCATATCCACCACAAAAATCGCTTCCGGCATTTTATCCATCATTTTGATACCGCCCAGTTTCTTTTCCAGAACTTTGATCTCTTTATTGATGTTGGCCTGCTCTTTTTTGGTGTATTTCTCAAATTCACCCGCCTGCGTTTTGCGTTCCAATTCCTTGAAATAGTCGATTCTCTTTTTTATGATTTTGAAGTTGGTGAACGTACCGCCCAGCCAGCGTTCGCTGACATATGGCATTCCGACTTCGGCGGCAATCGTCTTTATGTTTTTCTTGAATTGGGTCTTCGTCCCGACGATTACAATCGTCTTTCCTTCCGCCACCATACCCTGAATATAGTCCAAAGCGTTCTGGAATCGGTCTTTCACCTTTTCCAGGTCGATGATAAAAATGGTATTTCTCACTCCAAAAATAAAAGGCTTCATCTTTGGATGGACTCTTGATTTCTTATGGCCGAATTGCAACCCGGCTTTCGTCATTTCCTCTGCTGAAAGATTGATATTCATTGTTTCTTAATTTTAGACCATCAGCTGTGTGTTCAACAGCCTTTGTTTATTCATGATTTAATAGCATACCATATCCTATTCGATTTTTCAAGCTTCCACCAAACTCTCCGCTCTTGCCAATTTGTTTTTTTTGAGATATACTTTGCATGTTGTCAAAAATAACCTATGAAAAACGATATCCACCCGAAATATTTTCCCCAAGCGCAAGTAAAATGCTCTTGCGGTAAAGCATACACGATCGGATCCACGCGGGAATACACGGAAACCGAGACTTGCTCCGCCTGCCATCCGTTCTACACCGGCAAAGCCCGCTTGGTGAACGCAATGGGCCGCGTTGATAAATTCCTCAAGAAAGCCGCCAAGAAAGAGACTTTCGCAAAAAAATCCAAGTAAAAAACGAAGGAGGCAAAAATGGCTCAAGCTCTGTCCCATCAGGAAGAATACGACAAATTGCTCAATCAACTCAGCGACCCTGAGTTGATTTCCGACTGGGAGAAATTCGAAATTCTCAACAAAAGAAAATCCTATCTTGAAAAATTAATTGAAATTGAAACCCAAATCCGGGAAATAGGCAATAAAATCGAAGAAAATCGGCTGATCACGATGTCGGAAGAAGATCCCGAATTGACATCACTGGCCGAAACCGAAAACGATCAGCTAAAAACACAAAAAGAGGCGCTGGAACACGGCTTGCAGGATATCGTCAAATCCGAAAGCAAGCCGGCCGGACCGGACGCAATCGTGGTTGAAATCCGCGGCGGCACTGGCGGCGAAGAAGCCGCCTTGTTCGCCGCCGATTTATATCGAATGTACACGCGCTACGGCCAAACCAATGGCTGGAAACAAAAAGTGCTGGACTCCAACCAGACTGAGATTGGCGGTTACAAAGAGATTATTTTTGAATTAAAAGGCAAGGGTGCTTGGGAAGCAATGAAATACGAAGGCGGAGTCCACCGCATCCAGAGAATCCCTGAAACCGAAAAAAACGGGCGGATACATACCTCAACCGCCACGGTCGCGGTTTTGCCCAAGCCCAAAAAAAGCGAATTTACCATCCGCCCCGACGAAATTCGGGTGGAATTCTGCCGCTCATCCGGGCCCGGCGGGCAATTCGTAAATAAACGCGAATCCGCAGTGCGCATTACCCATATCCCGACCGGTTTGGCGGTTTTCTCGCAAACCGAACGCAACCAGCTGCAAAATCGCGAGAATGCCATGGCTTTGCTTGAATACCGGCTTCAGGAGAAAAAAAGATTGGACGATGAAGCGGCTTTCGGAGGCGCGCGCAAGGAACAGATCGGAAGCGGCGAACGTTGCGAAAAAATCCGCACCTACAACATTCCCCAAGACCGGGTGACCGACCACCGCATCAAAAAAAACTGGCACGACATCGAAAGCATCTTTAACGGCAATCTTGAAGAAATCTCCAAAACATTAGGACAGGAGCTGGAAAAAGAATAAATAGATGATTTTTGGAACATTTGAATTTTTCATTTTCCTGGCCGCGGTTGTCGCGGCTTATTGGTTTTTAAAACCTTGGCCGATTATCCGCAAACTTTTTTTGATCGCGGCCAGCGGCTACTATTATTGGCTGATCGACTCCCGCTTCGCCGGATTGATCGCCATGGCCGCGCTCGCCACTTTTTTACTGGCGCGAACCGTTAGAAACGATAACTTCATCGGCAAAGGTGCGTTTTTGTTGGGAATTTTCGGAAATTTAGGCATTTTATTATTGTTCAAGTATTACGATTTTTTTCGGATTTCCGCGCAAACTTTTTTATCCTCGATCAGACTGACTGCGTCTTTGCCTTTTTGGGAAATCGCGTTTCCCATCGGAATCTCATTCTACTCATTCCGAATGGTTTCTTACTTGATCGACGTCCGCAAACAAAAATACGCCGCGGAATCATCAGTGGTCGATTTTTTCGCGTACGCGTCCTTTTTCCCTTATATGTTGGCCGGACCGATCGTGCGTGCCGACGAATTCCTGCCCCAATTAAAAAATGGCGGCCCAAAACAGCCCCGCGAGATCAATATTGCGGCGACGATGCTTTTTTTAGGTTTATTCAAAAAAATCATCGTTTCCAGCTGGCTGGCCCAGAATTTGACCGACAATAATTTCAGCGTGCCGGAACAAATCAGCGCGGCAACCGCGTGGCTCGCCGCGCTGGGATACACCTTCCAAATTTATTGCGATTTTTCCGGATACAGCGATATCGCCATCGCCGCGGCGATGTTTATGGGATTCCAACTGGCCCCTAATTTTGAATATCCATACCGTGCCAAATCGATTGCCGAATTCTGGCGCCGTTGGCATATCAGTTTTTATTCCTGGATGCGCGATTATATTTACATTCCCCTGGGCGGCAACCGCAAAGGCACGGTGCGGAGCTATCTTAATACCATTTTTGTTTTCGCGCTGTCGGGCCTGTGGCATGGCGCCGCCGGCCATTACCTCTTATGGGGTTTGTGGCACGGCATCGGTTTGTGCGCACAAAGGCTTTGGCAACAATTCAAACTCAATGTTATTATCGAAAGATACAATCCAAAAATCATTAATAATATTTTGGGATGGTTTTTAACGTTTTCTTTCGTTGGATTGGGTTGGATATTGTTCCGCGCGGAAAACCTGGAACGCGCAAGCGCGTTTGCGGCCGCGTTGCTGAAATTTGATTCGCCGAATACAACCGATTCCGCCATTTTGCTGCCGATTTTGCTGATCGCGATTTTTATAATTTATGAAAGAAAATTGTTCCAAAATATGGTGAAAATCCAAAAGCACCTGCCGAATATTTTATGGCCGTTAATCTGGATTATTCTAGTTTGCGCCATCTATTATTTCGCCCCGCAAACCATCCCGCCCTTTATCTATTTTTCTTTTTAAAACCCATTCCGGTAAAATAGGAATTTGCATTTTGTTTTTTTATGATGCTCGCGCCGGCGACGGCCAAGCGAAAGCGAATTTTCAGCAGAAAATTACGCGCAATCATAAAAAAACAAAATGTAAATTCCCGCTAACCACCTTCAACCAAAAATATGAATTCCATCGCTAAAATAATCATTTTTACCGCCGGGCTGGCCATTATCTTGCCGATTCTGTATTCCGGAAAATTGTTGCGCTGGCTGCCGCCCTACGGCACCGACCCGGCCAACCTGTTCCAGTCTGCCGGCGCGCAGCTGGCGCGCTGGTCGGCATCTCTCCAAAAGAACAACGCGGTCGAACCGGCGCAAACGCCATCCGCGGCCGATACTGCGCCCGAGCCGCCGATCGCGGCTAAATTTACGCCCCCGGAAAAACCCTACCGGATTTTATTGGTCGGCGATTCGTTCGTGGCGGTCGCGGGCGGTTTTGGCGACATCGCCGAAAAAGAGTTGGTCGGTTTCTCCGATGTCACCGTTTTGCGCCAAGGCAAAGTTTCCAGCGGCCTGTCGCGACCCGATTTCTACGACTGGCACCAAGCCGCCAAAAAAACCATCGCCGAATTCAAACCCAATGTCGCTATCATAATGATGGGCACCAACGACGCACAATCGTTTGAGGTTGTGGAAAATCAAAAAAAACAAGTGATCAATTTCGGCACTAACGAATGGGATCGCCGCTATCAAAGCCGCGCCGAATTGTTTATCAAAGAATTCACCGACCGCGGTTCGATCGTGTATTGGATTGGCCTACCGGCCATGCGCGTTGGAGCCTATGACGCAAAGATAAAGCGTCTGTCGAAATTGCAGGAAGCCGCCGTAAAAAACAACTCGCAGGCAAAATTCATTTCCAGCACCGAACTAATGTCCGATGGCCAAACCGCCTACCAGCCGTTTATGCCCGACAAAAACGGCATTATGCGCGCCACCCGCAACCCCGACGGCACCCACCTAAGCTACTTCGGCGGCACCCTCCTGGTAGAAAAAATCCTCGAAAAACTAAAACAAGACCTAAATTTATCACTCCCCGTCCAAACCCAACCCTCCACTGTCACTACCCAAAACCCCGCCCAATAAACTACCGCGCGCCCAAGGCGTCGCGGTATTCCTATTAATTCTTATCTTTTAATTTTTTCCGATTATATTTTTCCAACTCGTCTCTTACTACTCGCTCCATTTCCAAATGCGAAATATTACCGGAATTTTGTAAAATTTCTTTTTCGTTCAAAATTAAGAAATCATCTAATTTTTTAACCCAATCTTTCATATACATCACTCTTTGTTCCACGCTTTGCAATTCGGCAAAAGACAAAAATTGTTCCACCAATAGGTTTAATCTTTTCAATTCCAGTTCTTCCAAGTAATTTTTGGCAATTTGCGCCTGATCGCGGGTGATAATCTCGCCTTTCCAATTCGTGAGCCCCATATTTTCTTTTTGACTGTCAACGCGCGCGGAAACAATTTCGGCCGCGGTAAGCCCCGTAATGGCAAAATGGAATTTGTTTTGCACACTGGCATAAAATAGTTTGGCATAATCCGTTTTGGGATCGTAATCGGCGCTGGTGGCGAAAACATCCCTGACCTTCTGATAAAAATTGGTCTCCGAAGTCCGAATCCGCCTGATTCTCTCCTCCCATTCCTCAAAATAAGTTTTCTTCACTCTTCCTTCTGCCAAACGCTCGTCGTCCATAACAAAACCCTTGATAATATACTCTTTTAGTTTTTGCGTCGCCCAAATGCGAAATTGCGTGCCGCGCAAAGAATTTATGCGATAGCCCACGGAAATTATCGCGTCAAGATTATAAAGCATAGTTGGCCTGCTTACCCGCCTTCCTCCTTCAATTTGAACTACCGAGGATTCCTCGGTAGTTGAAATTTCCGCCAATTCTCCCTCTAAATAAATATTTTTCAAATGCAAACCAACATTATCCACGGAACAATCAAAAAGCTCGGCCATTTGCTTCTGCGAAAGCCAAACGGTCTCGTCTTTCATCCGCACCTCAATCTTGGTCTCGCCCCCCGCGGTATTATAAATAATAATCTGATTGTTTTTATCCCGCCCCTCCATAAAATTATTTTTTAACTTTTTTGTTTTTAATTAAAATACGAACATATTTTTTTATTTTCCCCATGGGGGATATCGCGATACCTATGATTTGGATATTTTCTTAACAATTCAATCTTTCCAATCTTCCACCAAAATGCCTTTGCCGCGTTTTTTCACCACCACTTTTTGGCCGTCTTTCCAGCCCAAATCCAACACCAATTCGCGCGGAATGCTAAACGTCAAGGAAACTTTTCCCGCGCGCGTTAATTTGCGAATATTTTTCTCGGAAATTTTTTTATCCATAATTTTTCATTTATCGAAAAAATCGTATTTAAATCGTATTCAAATACGATTTAAATATAACATTTAACGCACAAATCAAAAAACCACATAAACAATTTTGCTATATCTACAAAAGTAGAAATTGAATATGCCTATTAGAGGCGTTTGAATTTGCACAAACCTAAATTATCTACAAAAGTAGAAATTGAATATGCCTATTAGAGGTCCGAAATGTGGTATGCGCGTCAACATCTACAAAAGTAGAAATTGAATATGCCTATTAGAGTCACCGCGGCAAGCACAAACACTTTAAATCTACAAAAGTAGAAATTGAATATGCCTATTAGAGCGTGTTTTATGCAAAAAGCACCATCCCATCTACAAAAGTAGAAATTGAATATGCCTATTAGAGTGACAGCACAATAAACTGTCCTACCTATCTACAAAAGTAGAAATTGAATATGCCTATTAGAGACTCCACAAAGCAATGGAGTCTTGGATCTACAAAAGTAGAAATTGAATATGCCTATTAGAGCTTGATTTAACCCGCGGATAGCACTTATCTACAAAAGTAGAAATTGAATATGCCTATTAGAGCCAGGGAGGAAGATTTTAGGTTATCAATCTACAAAAGTAGAAATTGAATATGCCTATTAGAGATAACAAAATGGGGGAGGAAAATTTATCTACAAAAGTAGAAATTGAATATGCCTATTAGAGCAAGAGGCAAGGTGCAACAGGGGTACTCATCTACAAAAGTAGAAATTGAATATGCCTATTAGAGCGTTTCGTAGGAGTCCAAAAAGTCGAATCTACAAAAGTAGAAATTGAATATGCCTATTAGAGACATCTAACCTATCTCAAGCTCAATATCTACAAAAGTAGAAATTGAATATGCCTATTAGAGATAATTTAAAAATGAGATATGACCAAATCTACAAAAGTAGAAATTGAATATGCCTATTAGAGTTTTTTGAAATATTTTTCATTTTTTTATCTACAAAAGTAGAAATTGAATATGCCTATTAGAGTCTTTTTCTTTTATTGCCATAGTTTTAATCTACAAAAGTAGAAATTGAATATGCCTATTAGAGTTAATTACAAAACAATGACCAACCAAATCTACAAAAGTAGAAATTGAATATGCCTATTAGAGGGGCACAAAGGCGTTGCAAGGCGCGGATCTACAAAAGTAGAAATTGAATATGCCTATTAGAGAAATACAAAATGGGTGTTTGCCTTCAATCTACAAAAGTAGAAATTGAATATGCCTATTAGAGGCACAAGGGGTTTTGTCCCAAGTGGTAATCTACAAAAGTAGAAATTGAATATGCCTATTAGAGATTGCCCGCGTATTATCAGACCACGATCTACAAAAGTAGAAATTGAATATGCCTATTAGAGTCAGCAAATACGGATTTAGTTATGCGAATCTACAAAAGTAGAAATTGAATATGCCTATTAGAGCATCGCAATGACGCGATAGCCAAAATATCTACAAAAGTAGAAATTGAATATGCCTATTAGAGTCCATCAAATCCGCAAAGACTGTCCAAATCTACAAAAGTAGAAATTGAATATGCCTATTAGAGTTTCCACGTTTGCGAATTATCGCCAATCTACAAAAGTAGAAATTGAATATGCCTATTAGAGGGGCACCGCCGTCGATGACGGCGAATATCTACAAAAGTAGAAATTGAATATGCCTATTAGAGGTTGGAAGTTGGGCGCAAGATAGGATTATCTACAAAAGTAGAAATTGAATATGCCTATTAGAGCCAAATACCAGGAAAGGAGATCATTTTATCTACAAAAGTAGAAATTGAATATGCCTATTAGAGTCGGCAGACTAACTAAAAAGCCCGAAAATCTACAAAAGTAGAAATTGAATATGCCTATTAGAGTATGTTGCAAATGTCATATCGCGTACGAATCTACAAAAGTAGAAATTGAATATGCCTATTAGAGATACACCTCGAAAAACATCCGCATTATCTACAAAAGTAGAAATTGAATATGCCTATTAGAGTCGAAATTGAGGATAAATTTGTAAATATCTACAAAAGTAGAAATTGAATATGCCTATTAGAGACGCGGTACAAGGTATCTGCGCGTCCTATCTACAAAAGTAGAAATTGAATATGCCTATTAGAGGCCTATCGCGCAACGATGGGCGGCCTTATCTACAAAAGTAGAAATTGAATATGCCTATTAGAGCGACTTCGGTGTCGTCATCGTTGCTAATCTACAAAAGTAGAAATTGAATATGCCTATTAGAGCGGGTAATTATATATCTTGGAATGAAATCTACAAAAGTAGAAATTGAATATGCCTATTAGAGAGCTGGATTAGCTCTAATTAGCTTGAAAGATGCGATTATCGATAAAATTACGAATAACGACTTTAAGCTAATTAGAGCGATGAAATCCATAAAGACTAAGGTTTAAAACCTCAAATTTCTAATAGATACACTGCAATTTCCACCAATTTGCTACTTTTTGTTTTGTATCTATTCAATTTTAGAAGAACACAACCGGCTTTTCTTCATTTGCGGCGTATCCGTATCTTTTCACCTTCGTTTTGCACGCCTCGCATACATAGATTATAACAATACTGTCGTTTTTAGTAAAATACGGCTTATATTTCATATCAATCTCTTTGGCGATATTCTCCAAAACCCGCTGGCTATTTTTTATCTCAAAAACCGAATATTGCAACCTCCGACCGAATTTTTTCAAAAATTTGGAAAATTTACTCCGCCGCCTTGTATCCTCAAAATCGTATGCAACGATAAACATATTATTTCAGCTTAAATTCGGGAAAATTAGCGGCATTAACCACGCAATAGTAATAATCGCGAACATAGCAAAAAATATCTTCTTTGCGCTCCATTATCGCTTCCGCAAAGATATTCACATATTTCTTTTGTTCTTCAAACCCCATGCAATACGCACCCTTGCGCAATTTGAAATCGGCGACGGTAATTTGCCCCAAATTGTGCGATTTCACAATCTGCCTGTCGATAATGCACCTAAACGGCTCCATCAAATCGCACGCCAATGATTTGCGCTGGAAAAATAGCTTGTGGTAAAACCCGCGGTAGGCGTCAAAACCATAAATTCCCAGCGTCGCTTCTGTGAAGTTAAAAAGCATCGTGTAGCCGATATCCATCAAAAAGTTGGGAATGTCGGTTTTGGCGCGCGGCATCCGCCGCTTCCACCCAAGATTCTTGAAATAACTTTGGAAAAAGAATTTGCCCGCCGCGCCCTCCAATCCCAGCAGATCTTTCGCGTTTGACGCCGCGCCGATTTTGGCTTTTATTTTTTCCAAAGACAGCGCCGCTTCTTTTTCATCTGAATTTTCCAATAAGCGGATTTGGTTTAAAATCTTGTTGCCGACAAGCTTTTTGGCAGCCTCCAAATCCTGCGCCGCACTCATTGCGTATTGTTTTTCCCGCAACAAATAATTGCCATCGGCCTGCGACACGATTTGCGCATAATTCAAAAAATTGTTTTTCAGAAGGAAAATCGACACGCCGTAATCTTGGCAATTTCTCACCAAAACGCTGGTGAGCGAACAATCGCCCATCAAAAACAGCGAAAACACCTTGTGGCACGAAATCCGATTCTCGATCTTTCCGTTTTTTGACAAACAAATATTGTCATTAACGAATTTGATTTTGTCGATTTCGGCATCTTTGGCGCTCACAAAGAGTATCTGCTTCTCTTTAAAATCGGGCAAACTTAACATGTCCTAATGGCAAAGCGGCTTATAGATGCACTGCCCGCATTTTATCGGGTTTTTATCTTTAACCGGCTCAGCTTTGTAATTTTGCATATCATTGACCAATTTTTCAAATTTGTCCAGCTCCGCCCTGTCCGGCATCTGGATTTTGTACCGCTTGTTGTCCGAAAGCGACTGAATTGCCAAGCTTTTCACCTCGTATCCCATTTCCCGCAAACAATACATTTGCGCATAAAGCTGGTATTTATAGCCATCAAATATCTTTTTGATCTTGAATTTCCGCTCCACCAGCGCCCCGCTTTTTGTGTCAAATGTGTCAATTTTGCCAATCAAACCATAAGTTTCGGAACTGACTTCCATTCCCTGCAAAATATGCGCCGAAGTCGTATAGGTTTTAGTATCCACCGGCTCGTGCGCGATTTTCCCCACCGTCTGCGCCGTGCGATGATAAGTTTTCTGATTGAAACTCTCATAAACCGAATGCAAATAAACCGAATAAGGGCAAAACACAAAATCATTCAACTTTGAAATCTGAATAAAATCCTCCATTATTTTTTGCTATCTTTTTGAGTAAATTTATCCCATTCTTCAATCCCCACTGATAAATCTTTCCATTCTATTTTTTCAATATCTTCCTTAAATCGCCTAATTTTCTCCAATATCAACAACCCTTTACGCGCAATATTATAAGCGCCGTTAGCATCACCATTTGTTACTAATCGTAATTTTTCGGCGGGATGATCAGAATGAAACCCGCATACAGGACATTGTATATAATCAATTTTTGTATCAGAAATACAATTGCGAATTTCAAGAATTAAATTCAAATAATGCAATAAATTCTTATAAAAATCCTTGTCGAATTCTTTTTTGGCCAATTCATTTAAAATATCTGAACCGCGATAGTCAATTTTACCGTCGAATAATCCAACTAGGCATTCGTTAATATCGTATTTTTTAACCAACCCCCTTGCCGTTTTGCTATCGGCCACAATCTCCTCTCCGCAGCCTACCTGCATAGCCCGTTCCGTCTTTAAATTATGCCAACGATAACGCAACACATCGGAATAAACTGTAAATTTATCTTTTCGTTCCTGGTTTGCATATAGCTCATTGGGTTTTTGTTTCTTTGCTTTTGTTTTTTCTTCATCACTTTGAAAATCGCTAAAACAATAAGTAACTGCAAATCTTTTTTTCACTTCATCGTAACCAATTGATTCCAATTTGCTTAGAGTTTTCTTTGCCTTTTCGATACTTTCAAAGTAAAATTCATTGTTATTTTTTCTAAACCCGCACAACGGACAAGTTTTTGAAGTATAACCGGCAGGAGTGTAATAGATAACACCGGTTTGCTTGCCAATATCTTTTGGATTGGCGACAAGCGGCGCCAGCTGATAAGCTTTTAAATAGTGGCCGGCCATATCCAACTTTTCATTTTTGTTGACCAAGTAATTTAATTTTTTCACTAATGCCAACTCAAGTTTTTGATAAATGGGAAAATCAAGGGCGCTGCGCGTCCTCTTAAAACCAACATTCAAATCTTCAAACACGACGATTGCGTTATGTTCAAGAATTAAATCGCATATTTTCCGCACAACTTGAGAAATATAACCATTTTTTAACTCTTTAATATTTTCTATTGTTTTCCAATTTTTCCGCGCCTCATCGCGATTGCCCGCTTTTTTTCTTAACAGATCAGCGTAATCAACTGTTCGAATAACATTCCCATTCCGATCCTTAACCTCAATTTCATTAAAACTGCCTCCATCTATCATTTTTCCGTCTTGCCCGATTATTGAATAATAAGCTAAATTCTTTTCGCCGCGATCAATCCCAATAATATTTACATCTTTATTTTTAATTAACCATTGATTAGATGTGGTATTAAATTTTTTTCCAAATGACTTAATCGCGCCCCCATTATTCCCGATTTTTTCTTTTCCAAAATTTAAAATGATCGAAATGTGCAAAAAATACTTATCCTCTGCGTAACGCTTATGGTCGATAACTTCTTTATTTTGTTTATCTTTTTTAACGGGCAAATTTATATTCCGAGGTCGCATATATAATTCAACCGCAGAATTAAGCTTGATTTCACCTTTACCATCAAATAAATAGTTAAAATACTGCGTTTGCAAATTTGAATTACCAGTTGATCCAACGCGAAAATCTTTACTTTCAATAGAGAACAAATACAAATCCCCACCTTCATTCAACTTATTAACAAAATCTTTATTCACCGCACGAAACTTAAGGGCATATGAATCATCTAACAATTCCCCGATATCATTACCAAATTCTTTCTTTGAATCATAATTACGATGTAATACATTCCCGAGTAACGGATATTTATTTAAGTATTTTTCAGCAATCAATTCTTTGGCATTTTTGATAGCAACCAAATCTGGTTGCTCGCTATACTTTGCCCCAAATTTGCTAACATAGCCTTTTCCAACCAATGTTTTAAATTTAAGCTGAATATATTCCATCATTTCATAACCATCACCAGAATAATCCGCTACATTTGTTTTAATTTTAACTTTTTTACCTTTTACAGGTATTCCTATGAAATAACTACTTCTTTCCCTAAATAAAATGGCTAACCCGCCCCAATCGTGATCGTGGGCAATATCAAAATTCAATTTGATTTTTTCTGCTCCATCAAGAACTCGCTTTGACCGCAAATCTTTCTCTTGCCGCTCGCCGTTAAACCCGGGAAACAACAATCGTCCCAAATAATCTTTTTTCGTTACAAAATTACGAAAAGCATTATAATAGGCGATTATTGGATAGTTAAAACAATATTGATCAATTTTTTTATAAAAATCATTGTCGCTTTCAATATCGGCAACCGGTTTGCTTCCTTTTTCCAGCGCAAAATGCTTCATCATTTGATAAAGCGCCAGTGCGGCATCACAATATTCTTTTATCTTTATTATCTGATTTTCTTTTTTTGAAAATGTTTTATCAGACCCAATAACCTCCAATGCCGCATCCTTTGCGATTTCATAATCACTACGGCGAGCGGCAAACTCCTCCCGCCACGCATTAAGAAATGTTTGATAATTATTTTCTGCAATCAATTTTTTGTCCGCACCATTAAACAGCTCTTCAGCTACCATTGTTTGGCTGATTATGCCAAGCTGTTTCATTTTTTTCGGCAAATCCAGTTCCTTACCCAACAAAACATCTCTTATTTGCGCAATAGAAATGAAATCTTCTAACTTATATTTCTCTTCGCGGCTCGCGGTTTCTTTATGGGGCAGGGCATTTTCAAATATTGGCGCGCTATTGCCGAATATTTTTTTGATGGAATTGATTGCCAATCTTTTCAAATAAATTTTTTCAACATCAAAATCTTCATTATGCTCAAAAAAACTATTCGTCAATTCCTTGCTTTCGTTGATTTTAGCGTCATTCAATTTAATGAATTCTTCTAATACATCAAACAATTTGCCATCGCTTTCTATGACCACTTCCTGAAATGCCAGTTCTTTTCCACCCATAATCTGGCCATATAATTCCTTGAAGAAAGGTAATTTTATCTTAGTCTGCTGTCGGTATTCATTTACTTTTTGATTCAATCCTTTTACACTTTCATCCTTTGCTTTACGCCCGATTACTTCGTTGTATCGGTCAATTCCATCTTGTGTAAGGCATTGATTATATGAATTAATATCAAAAATTTGTCTTTCACCATCAGTGATTACAATTTCTCTGTAATTACTTTTCTTGTCTTCAAAAAGTTTTATATTTTCGCAAAACCGCCGCAAATTTTCATTAACGACGCGATTCGCAACCGCAGTTGTACTGTCGTCTTTGCTGTAAAAGTTTCGGCGAGTTTGATTAAACCCTGAAAAATAAGTGGTGAACCCCTTAAAACTATCAAAAAGGTTTACTTTCTCCGCAGTTAATGGTTCCAAATATTCAATATCCGGCGCGCTTGAATCATTTGTCGGTTTAACGAGAAATTCTGCTTTCAAAATATTCAGGTTGTCTTTTTCAAACAAAATCTCAATCCCTTCTTTTTTCAAATCAAAATTTGCCTTATATTTCTCCTTCCATTCGTTTGCCTTCAGATCATACTTGACCGCCAAAATATCTCTCAATTTATTTTCTTCAATTCTCAAAGTATCTCTTGTTTTTTTATCTTTTTTATCCAAGACTTGAGAAGCTTTATAATAATCTTTCAAATCAAAACTAATATCAGAAAGCGCCTCTTTTATAAATTTTTTATGCAATAAATCCAAATAATACTTAATTTTATGATAATTATCATCAATAAGCTTATCCTTCTCCAACACTTTATTAGCCTCAATTAACTCTTGAGTTTTCCCGATTGGCTTCAATTCAAACCGCAAAGTTTTCTGCACCTCGTACAAATTCGTAAAATCTTCAAAACTTTTGAATGTTTTTTCGTTTCCCATATTTTTTTAATTATGTATTTTTAGCCATGGCTAAATTTACATAATTTTTATAAAATTGATTGGCTTTATTTTGAATTATTTGCTATTTTTTTGGTTTCCTCGCGATTATTTAAAAAATTTTCTTTGGTAACTACTTTTTTGCCGGTTTGTTTTTCCAATTGTTTACGGGCGTTGCCGGAAATTTTGCCGCCTTTGTGTGCCGCGGTTTTGTTTTCGCCATAACCTTGCGCTTGGTCTTTTTGGGCGATCTGGCGCGTTGACAGCTCGGCCAGGGCCGTGAAAATCAGTTCGGCATCGGTCATATGGTCGCGCAAATTTTGCTGTTTCAATCCTTTCAAATCTTTATGGTTCTTAACTGTTAGCCCGCTCCATTCACTATGTATAATGTTCGTCAATTTAGCATATTCATCCACTTTTTCAACGCCGTTATCCGCCCAATAATCGGTAAGTTTGTTCCTTACCTCAATACTCAACATTCTCTGTTGTATCCATTTATCGCTCTGGCCGCGCATTTGCCAGTTTTTTCTTGCCCGCGCCATTGCCAATTCCGGATCAACAGTTTCCTGCATTCTTTCATAACCCACCTTTGCCAGCCACAGCTTAAACGGTTCGGCTTTTGGCGAGGGAATCGACTGAATTATGCGCAAAACCGCCTCAACATCGGCCACATCTGTTAAATACTTCTTTCCATCACTGGACAATAATTTCAGTTGTCCGATTTTATCGGACAACTCACTTCCTTCCAGTTTAAGTTTTCTTTTAAGATCGTCCCAATATTTTCGCGGGCGATCATTTTGAGCCAAAACTTTAACAATATCCACAACGCTAAAATACCATTTTTCATCTTTTTGGCTCCACGCGCGGCGCACCGGCTCATTATCGAAAAGAACAATCAATTTATTGTTTTCCTCCATATTTTTTTTATTGCGTGGGTTAGAACCACGCAAATGGTTAAAAATACCAAAAAGGGACGACGGTTGTCGCCCAATGATAACGCTTACCAAACGGTTAAGCAAATTGGAACCGTCGCCCCTTTTTGCCCAAAACCTCCGAAAACTTGGGTTTCGATAAAAAAAGAAGCGTTTTAACGCCTTTGTAAAGCGTTATCATTGTTGCGACTTATTTATTTTTGCATATTTGCAAAAAAACGCAATATTAACGCCAACGCTTAGTAAAAATTATATTTTCCGAATGTATTTCGACATTGCAGGGCGTTAACCCTGCAAATCAACCAAAGGGGGCACCCCTTTGGAATCCTCGAAATCTGTAACCCTGAGGCAAGACCTCAGGGAGTTACAGATTTTAACCGCGGATTCAAGAACCAGCCTCTCAAAATACAGAGACTGGTTCTTAAATCCGCTTTTTTGTATTTTTGCTTGATTACTTCCCCTCGATCGCGGCGATATCGTCCGCGTAGCCGTCGGCGATCTTGAGGGCGCTGTTGCCGTAGAAGCTGTATTTCTTATTAACCGTACCGGCGAAATAGATCATTGCCGCTTTCCATTCGCCGTCGCGAGTCTGCAATTTGGCGCCATAATCGCCCACGTAGAGCGCCGTGGCCATAAATGCGTCCGCGATGTTCCAAGGATTCGCCGGATGGCCCACGATCGCCTTAACCCGCTCGCGGTAGCTAACCCAGGTCGAGGGAATGAATTGGCCCGGGCCCATCGCTCCGCCGTAGCCAAAACTCATCGGGCAGGAAACCGCGGTCTTTTTATAATCCTTGCCCAGTTCGCTGGTAATGGAAATGAAATTGGTGATATTCGCGCCCGGCTTCATCACCCGTCCCAGCGGCGCGCCGGTTTTGATTTTAACTCCCGCGCCCGTGGTTGTATTCGTCAAATAGCATTGCCCCACATTTTGCCCCAGATTCGATTCCTGCGTCAATATCGCCAGCAAAAACGCCGGGCGCACGCCAGTGACATTGGCGGCACGCTTGGCCATTTGATAGGCCTGCTCGAAATTCGGCGCGTCAGTATCGGCAATGCCGGCCAGCGCGAACATCCTTTCCTTGATTTTTTGGATCACCGCCGCGGTAAGCTGCTTGGCCTTCGTCGTTTGCGCCAATTCCGCGTCTTTAACTTTTATCGTTTTATTATATTCGGCCTGGGCTTGCTCATGCTCCTGCTTTTGCAGCAGTTTCATTTGAGTCGTTTTTTCCAAATCGCCTTTTTCGCCTTCCAACCCGACTTTTTGATCTTCCAATGACAGCTTCAAATTTTTTATATCCTGCAATATCTGGTTGGATTTGTCGTTCAAGTTCTCGAGATAAACCAAATCATTGAAAAAATCCGAGAGCTTTTCCTCGACCAAAAGAGCTTCAATCAACGGAGTTTGGTCAGCTTCGTCGATCGCGCGCACGATCGTCGCCAAATGCCGCTGGGAATCGGCAATTTTTTTCTCCGTGTTTTCCACCGAATCTTCGGTGTCGCTGATTTGCAACTTCAGGTCGCCGATCATCGCGTTGCTTTGCTTGATCTGAACGGACAGCGAATCGGTTTTTTTCTTCAAGGCGGCAATCTGGTTCTGCAAGGTCTTTTTTTCCCCCGCGGTCTTGCTGATATCGGTATCGTATTGCTTCAATAAGGATTCGTATTTGCCAAGAAGCGCCTGGCAGCTTTCCTTGGTCGTGCATTCGCCGGTTTCGGTGCTGCCCGCGGTCTCTGCCACCGCCAACATATATTTCCCCGATACGATCAGCGTTGCCAGTAAAATTGAAATTATAATGTTGTTTGGTTTCATTGGTATGTTTTGAGTGGAACCTAAATAAAGCATTGCGCTTGCATTATTAATCATAACCCAAACGCCTGTGGTTTTGCAACCGCAGGCGTTTCTTTTTGCGCGTAAATTATATTATTTTTTTGAATTGGGCGCGGCTTCCTCTTCGGTAACCACATCTTTCTTTTCTTTCTCCACCTTGCCCACTTCCTCAACCTTCTCTTCGATCGGCTTCTCGAGCTCTTCCTCCACTTTTTGCACCGGAGCCGCCAAAGCCACGATCTCATCCGGATTTTTCAACAATTCCACTTTTTCCCCAATATTCAAATCTTTGACCAAAATCGCATCTTCAAAGGTTTTTAACTTGGAGATGTCCACCCTTATTTCGCGCGGCAAATCGGCTGGTAAAGCTTTAACGGTAATTTCAGAAATATTTTTCACCAAAGTACCGCCAAGATCCTTGACCGCCAGCGACTCGCCCTCGAAAATAATCGGCACTTGAGCCTCGATTTCCTTGGTCAAATCAGGTTGATAAAGATCGGCATGGATAATATTGCCGCTCACCGGATCGGTATCAATATCATTGATCAACACCATAAAAGTGTTTTTTTGCCCCTCGATCGCCAATGATATCAGGGAACTCTTGCCGGACTGGCGGAACAGCTTCACGAATTCTTTGGCATCGACGGCAAGATTCAAATTGCCGATTCCCGGCCCGTATAATACCGCCGGCACGAAGCCGCTTTTCCGGATTTCTTGCGTGTCGCGCCCCAATTCCGTCCTCAATTTTGATTTAAGCGTAAGCATATTTTTTCGTTCTTCGCAGAGATGAACTGTTTTAAATGATTATTTTTGAATTTCGAAATTATTCGAATAAAAAGTGAAATCCGGCAGAAAATTCTGGCCCTGGCAATCAACGCAAACCTGTATTTTCATCCGAGTCGTACCAATCTCCGCTTCATCCAGGGTCAATTGGAATTTCTTTTCAGCGGCTGGCTGGACACAGGATAACGCTTGACCGTGAAGACATTCAGGATATGAATATGCCACCCAATTGCCGGATTTTTTTAATTCCATCAAATAAGGGTAACACGACGAAAAACATATCGGCTTGTCCAAATTGTTCTTGATTACCACCTCCAACGAATCGCCGACTTTGTAATCGTTTTTATCGGTCGCCACGCTCACCGGCTTGCCGAAAATATTGAAATACGAAATCGTAACGATGCCAATCGCCAGTGCCGCGATTATTATTTTAATGTAAATTTTCATTGTGGCCTTCCGAAACAACGATTAACACCGTGTCCGCTAAGATAGGCACAGTAAAAGCGCGTTTTTTGAATAAAAGCCCTATTTGCCTACTTTAAACCTTTTTTCCAAATTTTTCAAGGTTTGCGCCACATCCATGTACTCGAGCTCGCCCATTCCCAGCATCGCGGGACCAAAAAAACCTTGCCGCCGGATATCCTGAGCCTTTTGCGAAATTTGCGTGCGGATAAAATCCCAATAAGGATGGTCGAAACAATCAACCGCTTCGGTCAGCTTGCCGTTATGAACGCTATATGCCGCGGCGCTGACGATCGGCGGTCCGTCAAAAAACGACACATCCGTGCCGAATTTTACCGGCATCAGCGGCCCGTGGTGCGAGCCGCGCATAAATCCGGCCACCAAATGCCCGATAGAATAGGGCGAAAGAATTTCGCCGCCGCCCGGAAATTCCTTCTGTGTGCGCACCAGCATTACCGGGTCATCTTTGCCCACGTATTTGCCCGCGATATTATGCAACCGCGTGGTACTGACCACTGCCGACTGGTCATTACTCGCCCGCGCCCAAATGCTTTCCACCGCGAACCGTTCCTGATCGCGCAATAAAACCGCGACATCATAAATTTCCTCCGGAGTTTTCAGCTCAATCATCCTTTCTTCTTCAATGCAGGCCAAATCCATAATTCGGAAAATATATCCCTGGCGGATCTTGGATGAAATCACCAAGCCGGAATTATGCATCGGATCGCAAAATGACAAATAAGCCGGCAAGTTGAACGCGCCCGGATCGGTTTTATCCGCCGCCAGGAACAAGAACGGTTCGGCCTCGCGCTCCTCGAATTCCATTTCCGCCACCGCCGGCCCAAGCCCCTTGCAAGTGCCGTTGAAATCGAGCTTGAGCAAATCCTGACCCGCGCCGTAAAGCCCCTGCTCTTTGGCAACTTTCATTCCAACAACAAACGCATCCCAGCAAAGCCGGTGCACTTTTTCATTGCCAATACCCATTTCGTGCGTCATCAGGATCGCAATATCGTCCCCGGTGAACGAAACGCGCCAATCGATCAAAATGTTCTTGCTTTTTGTTTTGATATGGTTCTGCACCGCGTCCAGCAATGCCTGCGACGGCTTGATATGCCCGCCGATCGCTCCCAAATCCGCCTTGATCGCGCTAATTGTGATTTTCATAGTTAAAAATTTAATATGTAATCATTATATCAGAAGTTTTCCAAGGTCGCACCCTGCATGCTTGCAAGGTGCGACCTTTTTTAAACTGGACTGATTTTTATTTTAATGTTTTCCTGGCCCACGAGAAAATTATCCTCTTTGGCCAGAAGCTTGTCTGACCCGCGTATGCTCAGGCAATGCTTGGCATTGACCAGCGCCAGCTTCATCGAGTATTCGATATCGTTTTCCGACGCCAACATTCCCGACATAAAGCCCGAAGCGAACGCGTCGCCCGCGCCAGTGACATCGGCCACTTTAAACGCCTTCAATTTACCTTCATAAATTTTACCACCAGCAATAATCATCGCGCCCTCTTTGCCTTTGGTAAGCACATTGATACCCGGATGCATATTAACGACTCTTTTAATGATTTTTTCTTGGTCGACGTAATTTGTTCCGGTCATTGCCGCAGCTTCTTCAAGATTCAAAATCAAAATATCGATCCGCGACAGCAAGCTTTTAACGCATGCCCTCCCCATTGCCAATTGCGAATTACCCAGATTGGCCGCAACGGTAATTCCGTTTTTTTTGGCATATGCAGTAAATTGTTCGGTTAAACGGCACAATTTTCCCGAAAGAGGCGCCAAATAAAATAATTTGGCATTTAAATTTTCCCATTGGATATTTTTGTTTTCCAGCAATTCCGACGCGCCGCGATAAACCAAAATCACCCGGTCTTCACCTTGCGCATTCAACACCACGGAATTATTGGTCGCCCGCTCTTTGGTTTGGCTCATCAGTCCGGTATCAATGCCGATCCTTTTCAAATGCTCGACAACTTCCCGCCCCGGAATATCATCGCCGGTCATGCCGCAAACCGCGGTCTTGAAACCTTGCCGCGCGAAGGTCGTGGCGGTGTTGACCCCGCCGCCACCAAACGCAAACCTCATCCCCGGAATATCGATCTTTGAACCCATATTCAACGCAAACGCCCGCCCTGCAATCGCCTTGGCGTCTTTTTTAACAAATTTTGGCGGCAAATCCATAAACACATCCCACGCCGCGCTCCCAAAAGTAATTACGTCGAACATAATTTTAAACAATTTTCAATTTCTAATTTTCAATTTTCAAACGATATCCAAAATAAATCATTTTTGCAGGCCGCCAAGCTTGATAATGGTTTTCATTACGCTGTCCGGATTGAGCGACATGGTTTCAATTCCCTCTTGCATAATAAATTCCGCGAATTCCGGGTAATCGCTGGGCGCTTGGCCGCAAATACCGATGTATTTTCCTTTCGCTTTGCACGCCGCAATCGCCTGTTTGACTAAAACCTTAACCGCTTCGTTATTTTCATTGGCAATATGCGTCAACTGGCCCGCGTCGCGGTCCAAACCCAATGCCAGTTGCGTCAAATCATTGGAACCGATCGACATGCCGTCGAATATTTCCAAAAATTGGTCGGCCAAGATCACATTGGCCGGAATCTCGCACATTACCATTATTTTCAACCCATTAACATTTGATTCCAAACCGTTATCTTTCATTACCGCGATCACTTTTTTGCCTTCTTCCACAGTGCGGCAAAACGGAATCATCACCCAAACATTATCCAGCCCCATGGTTTCCCGGACTTTTTTGATTGCCTGGCATTCCATCGCAAACGCCGGCTCAAACCGCGGATCGTAATACCGCGACGCGCCGCGCCAGCCGATCATCGGATTAGACTCAACCGGTTCGTAATCTTTACCGCCAATCAGGGCGCTGTATTCATTGGTCTTAAAATCCGAAAAACGGACAATGACGTGCTTGGGATAAAATGCGGCCGCAATCGTCGCAATTCCTTCGACCAATTTGTCCACGAAAAATTCTTTTTTATCTTTATATCCGGCGGTAATTTGTTCAATTTGCGCTTTTACCTTTTTGTCTTTCAGCTTGGCGAAATTAATAAGCGCTAACGGATGCACTTTGACTTTGTCGGCAAAAATAAATTCCACCCGCGCCAATCCCACGCCATCGTTGGGCAAAAACGAGGCTTTGAATGCGCCCTCGGGCGTGCCCACGTTTAGCATAATCTTGGTCGGCAAAGCCGGAATCGTACCCAAATCGTATTCCTTTTTTTCGTAATGAATTTTTCCCGCAAAAACCCGTCCCTCCAAACCCTGCGTGCAATCCGCGGTCGCCATCACGCCGTTTCCCAAAACCTTAGTGGCGTTCCGCGTGCCCACAATGCAAGGCGTACCCAACTCGCGCGAAACGATGGCCGCGTGGCAAGTTTTAGTACCTTCATTGGTCACGATCGCCGACGCGATACGCATGATCGGCACCCAGTCCGGATCAGTCATATTTGTAACTAAAATTTCACCCTTCTTGAATTGGCTGATTTGCTTCACATTCGGGATGATATGGATTTTTCCCTCGCCAATCTTGTGCCCCACGGCAATACCCGTAACTAATGGCTTGGCATTGGTTTTCACTTCGTATTCCTCATAAACATTTTTCGTTTCCTTGCCGGCATAAATCGTCTCCGGCCGCGCCTGAACAATGAACAATTCGCCGGTCTTGCCATCTTTGGCCCATTCAATATCTTGCGGGCCTTGATAATGGTCTTCAATAATCACCGCCCACTTAGCTAATTGTTCCACTTCCGCATCAGTCAACGAAAACTTCACCTGGTCTTTGGGCAAAACCTTTACTTCTTTCAGTCCAACTTTTTTGTCAAAAATATATTTAATATCTTTATTGCCCAATGTCTTGGAAATGATCGCGGGCTTGCCTGATTTCAGAGAAGGTTTGAAAACATAGAACTGGTCGGCCACCACATGACCCTTCACAATCATCTCGCCCGCGCCATAAATGGAATTGACCAGCACCACGTTACGGAATCCGGTTTCCGTGTCCAAGGTGAACATAATACCCGCCGAAGCCAGATCCGAGCGCACCATCCTCATCACACCCACGGACAGCGCCACCTTCAAGGTATCAAAACCCTTTTCGGCGCGATAAACAATCGCCCGATCCAAATAAAGCGACGAAATGCATTTTTTCACCGCGTCCAGCAATTCCGCAGGCGTGTCAATGTTCAAATAGGTTTCGTGAGCGCCGGCAAACGACGCCCCGGCCAAATCCTCCGCGGTCGCGGATGACCGCACCGCCACATTCACATTCTTCGTTTTGTAATACGCCGACAATTCTTTGTATGCTTCCAATATCTGATTCCGAAAATCCGCGGGAAATTCTCCCTTCAAAACCAAATTGCGCGCCAGCGTGCTGGCTTTTTTCAGTTTCTCCAAATTAGAAACATCCAAATCCTTAAAAATCCCTTCTAATTTTTTATCAATCCCATTGTGCTTCAAATAGCGCCAAAACGCGGTGCTGGTGGTAATAAACCCATTCGGAATCGGCACGCCCTTCTCCCCCAGCTGCGAAAACATTTCGCCCAACGACCCGTTTTTTCCCCCGACCAGCTCCACATCCTTCTTGGTCACCTCCTTGAACCACACTACATTTTTATCATTTATATTTTCCATATTTTTTTGATTTTCTGTTTCCATAGTATTGACAATTTTATTATTTATGATGTTAGCAATTCCAAGGAGGTGCCTAAATTACGTTTATTCTAGCCACGGTATGGTTTTTAATAGGCAGTATCTTGACTGTTGGCGGAGTATTGTCAAAATCAATGATATTGACGGTTGGTGGATTATTGATGGTATGTACTTCTTTACTCTTTTAGCATTTACCACAACAATCCCTTTTTTTATTTTAATTCCATTATTGTTTAATCTGCAATCAAACTTTTAATGATTTTTATCATTATTTATTTTTCTTTTCCACGGCAACATTTTCCAAAATGGAACTAACTGAATTTTATTCGGTTATCGCATATTTTGCAATGGCTGCGGGCTGATTTTCATTTGCTTTGACAATATCATTTAATTTGCTATTATAAAATTGATCAGCAATGATCAATAAATCTATAGCTTAGGGATTCCGCTTGCGGAGCCCCTTTTGCATTCCATTTCCTTTGTCCAACAAATAAATTCTTTGATTTTTTGAATATCAAAAATTACCAAACCATTCTTTGCCAATTCATTGAGCTCGCGCGACACTCTTCTCGCGGTTACAAATAAAATTACATTTTTGCCATCATTTATCAACTGCCCGATCGGATCAGCAACGCCGCTCCACAAAGCGTAGGTTTCAATGTCATTTGTTTTATAACCAATAAGCATATCTCTTCCAATTTCTACATCAAAATTGCATTTTCTGTTTTCGGAGCAAACATAAAAATTTTAATTACGAAATCATTTCCATAGCTGTGGCATCATGTTCCAACAAATATTAAAAGTTTCTTTTGAAGCAAGATTGCGATGGTTATTCATAATATAGGGCAAATTTCTGATCCCGGCACCAGGGTAAATACCAACAATTTTTGCATCTTTATCGGCAATCGTGATAATTTTTTGCTTGTCGATATTAACTCCCACTTCACGCAAACCGTAATCAGCCACTTCGCCGATATCTTTATAGCCAGAAATCCATCCGCCCAGACACTCCACAAAATACGCCCCCATTCCGCAATCCGAACTGATGCACATTGCTTCATCACCTAAAGAATACACATAAAAATCCGACTCGGGAACAGTGTCATACGGCGGTGCCCAAACTATATGATCATTTGCTTTTTCCGCCGCGGCCATGCCGATTTCAATAGTTTTATATTTTTTAACTCCAAAAGGATATTTTTGCCAAACAAAAAATCCAACCAAAAACACAATCACCGCCAAAATAACTCCCACAGCAATTAAAATGCGGAAATTAAGCAACTTCATATCAATCAATCACTTCAAGTACGCCCACACTGGCAGAATCGCCTTTGCGCGCCTTTATTAGCGCGTTATAAATTTCCGCCCAACGAGAAACTTCGACAACTGTAAGGCATCCAAGCGATTGCATACCCGTATGCAAATATCTCGCCCCGCTATGTCCAACTCTAAACCATGTTTTAGCCCTCGGAGCATCTTTTTGGTATCTTGCGCCGCCTTGATGGGGATAATCAGGAATTTCAATATCGTACAATCCTTTTTTCCATGGAGAATCAGGATGATCGGCCGCCTTATACTTTTTATCACCAAGAGAAAGTATTTTTTGGGAAATCGAATATTGAGCATGCGCCATCGGCTTATGCACAATTCCGGAAATAAATTGAGAAGTACCGTCATCCGTTAATTTTACCGTCGCTAATTTTCCACGATAAGCGCCTTCCAAGGGTATAAAATATTCTCTTTTTTTCTCAATTTTTTCTGTTTTTATTTTTGTATATGCAGGAATCGAAACAAATGTTTTGTCTGATTCAAGTATTATATTAAGCCAACCTTTGTTATCATCGTTATCCGGCACATATTGCGCCATTTCAAAAACTTCTACCGCCAAAATTACTTCAAAAACCGCCACCGCTTTGCCCCAAAATTTATTCAGCAACACTGACCGATTTTCTCTCACTTGAATCTCAAACGAAAATTCCTGCGGCTTGCCTTGCTCAACATCAATTTTAATGTTTTTCTCAACAATACCAACATCATTGAACAACAAATCTTTTTCAATCACGGTGATTTTAACTCCAGTCTTAAACGATTTTTGATCAATTAAAAACCTTGCCGCTTCGCGGTTTATTTCCGCGCCGGTGTTAATTTTAATCTTTTTATCAATTGTTGCGATCTGTCCCATCGCCTCAATTTCCACGCGAATATCATCGCCAATGGACTTGCCACCATATTTAATTTTTGCAAGCTTTAAAACTATCGCCTTAACCATAAAATATTTTTTGATTTAATAGTATGGCTGTTTAAACCTCAAATTTTTTATTTTAACTCCATTATTTTTTTCATTATTTGCGGTACTTCTTTTGCGAAATACTTTTTGACTTCCAGCCAATTTGTTTTAAAATTTAATTCCAAATCGGGATCGCTTTCCGCGTCATCAAAATACGCCAAACTTTTCATAATATGGTAATAATCGTGCGCAACTGATGGGTATTGTTTTTTTAATCGCTTTATCGTTTCCTCTAACGGCTCAATATTTTTCGCGCACCAATATAAATCAAAAAAATCGCGCTTCCGGCCTCTTTGCGAAATGGCAATGATTTTCATTACCGCCACATCCCGCACTGACAATATGTTTATCGTGCCGTATTTTATGAATTCCTTGTCCGGAACAAAAAACGGATAGGCGATAAAACTTACTTTTGCGCCAGACAATTTACCATAAATCGTATTTTCTTTATTTATGGTCATTTCCCAATCATTATTGTCCGAAAAATTTTCAATCAACCCAACATTATCAAAAACTCCTTTTTTATTAAAGAAATCCAAATCAAAAGATTTTCGATGCCCCGCCTGCAATGCCAAGGCCGTCCCACCCGCCAAATACCAATCGTCATTTTTTAGCCAAGATTGACCCCTCAAAAAATCCAAAGCAACTTTGGTTTCTTTGGGCAAAATATCAAAATTAAGATTCAATTGCTTGCCAGCATCAATTGCCATAAATTTTTTGTTTCGGGCATTAAACAACGCGATTTATCAACAATTTTTTTTATCAACGCTTTGTCGTAATAATCCCACATCCATTTCACTTCCAAGTCATTGCCAAAATCCAAAATCCGCTCAATCACATATTGGGCGTTCTTTTGGGGATCAATATTTTTGGGATTTACATCCCAAAACAAACTTTGCCGGAATTCCATTATCTCCATAAACATATTTTACCATATTAAAATTTTTAAAACAAAACCACGCAAAAGCGATAAATTGCGAAATTCAGAATACAGTTTGCCGAGGTCAGACCTCGGCGATTACACCGAGGACTGACCTCAAATACCCAAATATAAATACAAATCAGTTGCAACTGCCGGAAGCGTTGGATACAGCGTTGCCACTGCCAAATCCGGTTGAGGGCTGGTCGGCGCTTAGTTTGGTGTTGCACTCCGCCGGCGACACGTTAAACGCGGCGCAAACCGCCTTTAAAAATTCTTCTGGGCTGCGCCCGATGCTGACCTCCTGGCCGTTAATAACGATCGTGGGCGAACCCTGCACCCCGTATTTCGTATTCAGGTCATCGTTGACCGTGAATTTCGGGAATTGGCCGCTCACCCAAGTGGATTTGTCATTGAAACCGGCGGTAACCTTGAATTCCTTGTCGGTTGCGGCCACGCAAGCAGTGAGCTTGGTCTGGTCGATTTGCGCCGAGGTCAGGCATTTGGCGAATTCAGCGGTTCCGTCCGCGGCCGTAGCGGCAACGGTAAAGCATTTCAGGTAGGCCGACATTTTATCGCCCTGCTCTTTCTGAATGCAATACTGGCGGAGATTTTCGTCAAGCTCTTTTTTGCCATGCATCGCGTAGTTCACGAAATATATTCCCATTGTTGTTTTGTTTTTCAACAGGTCATAAACGGGCAAATACATTTTTTGCGCTTGCAAACCATAAGGGCAATAGCTCATCACAAACACTTTTACATCAGGCTTGTTGGATTTCAACACGGTTGAATCGGCCGCAGCGGCTTTTTCCACGATTTTATCCAAATCAATCGCCTGCGGAATGCCATCGGCAAAAAAAAGTTTGGCGTTTTTGGTCACATAAGCCGGGTAATCCTTTCCCAGAACGGCCAATTTAAAAGTATATAAGCCGTTTTCATCTTTTACGTCCTTAAAGGTCGCTACAGTACCCGAAGTCAGCATATTATTATTGACATAATCAACCGCTTTTTTAACCGCGCTCTCGGCCGATACGATTGTCAAATTTGAGCCGGTTGGCGCGTTGCAAGCCGCAAGCCGCCGCTGGAAGATATTCGCGAATTGATTGATTGCATTCTTTAACTGGCTGACCTGAGATTGAAGCTCTCCAAGCGTTGGTTCGGCAGCGCCGGCTTTGGCAACCGGCATTAAAAACAAAACCAAGCTCAATGCTAAAATAACAATATTTTGGTAGTTAAATTCCATGATTATATCGATTTAAAAGTTTGTGCTTTGTAATTACAAATCAAAATACAGTTTACCGGGGTCGCACCCCTGCTTCGCCGCGAGCGGCGGATTCGCAGGGGAACGACCCCAAATACAAATACTACACGGGATTGACAGTGTTTTTAATGCTTTCCACGCTTTCGGGATTGGCAAGCGTTGACAAATCGCCCAGTTCTTCTTTGGTAAAGACTTTGCGCAAAATGCGGCGCATGATCTTGCCGGAACGGGTTTTCGGCAGATCGGTCACGATGAAAACCTCATGCGGCGTGGCAATCGGCCCGATCGTGGCACGGATCGCGGCAATCACTTTTTCTTTCAAACCCGCGACATCCGCGGTTTTCGGAACCACGAACGCCACCGGCACTTCGCCTTTGATCTCGTCCACCACGCCAACAACCGCGCATTCGGCCACGCCCGCGGCATGACAAGCCGCGCTTTCCAGTTCGCCCGTGGTCAAACGATGGCCCGCCACTTTGATCATATCATCAGCCCGACCCACCACGCGCAATAAGCCGTTTTTATCGCGGATTCCCAAATCTCCGGAAAAATAGTATTTGCTTTGATATTGGCTCCAATAAGTGTCAATGAATTTTTGCTCATTGCCCCACACGCCGCGCAACAAACTGGGACAAAACGGCGGGAACAGCACCACGCTGCCCTCCTGACCGGCTTTGCAAACCTTGCCGTTTTCATCCACCACGCGAACGCGGATACCAGGCAAAGGCAAGCCGGTATGCGCCGGTTTAAACGGCCCGATTCCTGGCAAAGACGTAGCAATAATGCCGCCAGTTTCAGTCTGCCACCAAGTGTCCAAAATGGGACATCTTTTTTTGCCCACATTTTCAAAATACCAAAACCAAGCTTTTTCCGAAATCGGCTCGCCCACCGAACCCAGTACCTGCAATGTTTTCATGGTATAGGGCTTTAAAATCTCAATGCCATTTTTCATAAACATTCGAATGGCGGTCGGCGCAGTGTAAAATACGGTCACGCCGTATTTGTCGATCACGTTGGCCCAACGATCCGGATTGGGATAATCAGCCAAACCCTCGAACATAATAAATGTCGCGCCGTTTAACAACGGGCCATAGCAAGAATAAGTATGACCCGTAACCCAGCCAATATCAGCCGTGGACCAAAAAATATCATCATCGGTCAAATCAAATATCCATTTGTCGGAAGCGTAAGCCGACACCATATAACCGCCGCAAGTATGCAGAGCGCCTTTGGGCTTTCCGGTGGAACCGCTGGTGTACAAAATAAACATTGGGTCTTCGGCATCCATCACTGCCGACGCGCATTCATCCGGCTCTTTTGCCGCAACTTCATCAAACCAAAAATCCCGAGCTTGCGTCCAAGGAATTTGATTGGCCGCGCGTTTGACCACCACCACTTTTTGCACTGCGGTTTCAATAATACCTTCATCGGCCTGCTTCTTAAGATCAATAATTTTGCCGCGGCGAAAATAACCATCGCAGGTAACCAAAATTTTGGCGCCCGCATCTTGCAAACGCACTTGCAAGGCTTGCGCCGAAAATGCCGAAAAAACCACCGAATGCACCGCACCGATGCGGGCGCAAGCAAGCATGGCCACCACCACTTCCGGAATCATAGGCAAATAAATACCCACGCGGTCGCCTTTTTTCACGCCCAATTTTTTCAGTCCGTTGGCAAATTTGTTCACCTGGCGGTAAAGATCATAATAAGTAATAATCCGCGCCGGCTGGCTTGAATCATCCGGTTCCCAAATCAACGCCACTTTATTTTTGCGCGCCGCCAAATTCCGATCCAAACAATTTTCCGTGATATTCAATTTCGCGCCCGCAAACCACTTGATATGCGGCGGCGTATCAGTGTACGCTTTCGTCCATTTCTTCCGCCAAAGCAATTCCTTGGCCACATTCTCCCAAAACTTCACCGGATTTTTCTCAGCCAAAGCGTAAACGTTTTTTGACTTCAGCCACGCCCTCTTTTTTGCCGCCGCATCCGGATAATAAAGTTCCCCTTTTTTTATCATTGAAATCAACAATTTTCAATTTTCAATTTCTAATTTTCATTGAATTTTCAATGAAACAATTTTCAATTTTCAAACTAAAAAACCGTTTAAAAATTTGAGATTTAGAAATTTAATAGAAATTTGAATTAGAAATCAGAAATTGTTAAATTTTGTTGCCCACAAATTCCGCGAATTCGGCCAATCTTGTGGAATAGCCCCATTCATTGTCATACCAGGCGACGACTTTCACCATATTGCCGTTGGCCATAGTCAGGCCGGCGTCGACAATTGACGAATAGCCGCTGCCGATATAATCGGATGATACCAGCGGCGCGGTTTCGTAGGCCAGAATGCCTTTGAGCGGTTTTTTCTTCGTCGCCAGCTCCAAGGCGCTGTTGACTTCGGCAATCGATACTTCCCGTTCCAATTCGCAAATCAAATCAACCACCGATCCGGTCGGAACCGGAACCCGCAACGCAATGCCGTCGAGTTTTCCCTTCAGCTCGGGAATCACTTTGCCAATGGCTTTGGCCGCGCCCGTGCTGGTGGGAATGATATTCAATCCCGCCGCGCGGCTTCGCCGCAAATCGCTGTGCGGCAAGTCCAAAATCTTTTGGTCATTAGTATAGGCATGCACTGTGGTCATGAACCCTTTTACAATGCCAAAATTTTCATTTAAAACCTTTGCCACCGGCGCCAGACAATTAGTGGTGCAGGAAGCCATATCCATAATATCGGTTTTTGCCGAATCATATTGATCGGCATTGATACCCAGCAAATAAGACGGCACCTTGTCGCCATCCTTTGACGGCGCCGAAATAATTACTTTTTTCGCGCCCGCAATCAAATGTTTGGCCGCGTCATCGTATTTAGTGAACCTCCCGGTGCATTCCAAAACAACATCCACGCCCAACTTTTTCCAAGGCAAACTCCCCGGGTCGGTTTCTGCAAAAACCGCAATCCGATTATTGCTTTTCTTGCCGCGCACCACTATTTCTTTTTCCGAAACTTCAATTTCTTTATCCCACCGCCCATAAATCGAATCATATTTCAAAAGATGCGCCACCGCCTTGGGATCAGTGAGGTCATTTATTGCCGCCAACTCCAATTCCGGGTGCTTATCCAAAATAAGCTTGAAAACATGCCTGCCAATCCTGCCCAAACCATTAATTGCAATTTTTGCCATACAAAAATAATTTTCAATTTTCAATTTCTAATTTTCATTGAATTTTCAATGAAACAATTTTCAATTTTCAAACAAAAATTCCGCTTAAAAATTTGAAATTGGAAAATTTAATAGAAATTTAAAATTAGAAATTAGAAATTATTATTAAAACTGGCGCAAATCAATGCGTCAGTTTTAATATCTTCATTTTAATTTTAACACTTCGTCAATTTGCTCCTTATCGAAACCGACAATAATCTTTCCGTCAACATTCACCACCGGCACCCCGATCTGGCCGGAAAGCTCGATCATTTCGTTGCGCTCCTTTTCATCCTCCGAAACATCGACTTCCGTGAAATTAACTTTTTTATCCTTCAAATAATCTTTGAGAGTCGAGCAATACGGGCAGAACGGCGTGGAATAAATTTTTATCATGATGGTTTTTTATTAGCCGCTTAGCTGCCGCACGAAGCGCTGCCCGAATCCGTAGTTGCCGCGGCCGCGCCAAACCCGGTTGACGGCTGGTCGCTCGACAAAACCGTTTTACACTCTTCCGGCTCGGTATTGAATGAAGAGCAGATGAGTTTCTTGAAAGCTTCCGGCGAACGGGCGGTCAATAATTCCGATGCTTCTTTCTCGTTTATGACGATCGTGGGAGAACCCTGCACGCCGTATTTGGTGTTCAAATCATCATTGACCGCGAATTTCGGGAATTGGCCGCTCACCCAGGTCGCTTTGTCGTTGAAACCGGCGGTAATCTTGAATTCCTTGTCGGTCGCGGCCGCGCAGGCAGCCAGCTTGGTTTGGTCGATTTGCGTCGAAGTCAAGCATTTGGCGAATTCGGCCGTGCCATCGGCGGCCGTGGCCGCGACGGTGAAACATTTCAAATAGGCCGACATTTTATCGCCCTGTTCTTTCTGGATGCAATACTGGCGTAGGTTTTCATCAAGCTCTTTTTGTCCGTGCATCGCGTAGTTCACGAAATATATTCCCATCGTCGCTTTGTCCTTCAATAGATCATAAACGGGCAGATACATTTTTTGCGCCTGCAAACCATAAGGGCAATAGCTCATCACAAACACCTTTACGTCGGGTTTATCGGATTTGACGATCTCCGCCTTGGCTTTTTCTTCCTCAAGTTTTTTATCCAAAACAATGGCTTGCGGAATCCCTTCGGCGAAGAACAATGCGCCGTCCTTGGTCACGTAAGCTGAATAATCCTGGCCCTGCACCGACAGTTTGAAAGTATACAAACCATTCTCGCTTTTGACGTCCTTGTAGCTCGCCGTCACCCCTTGCGATAGCATATTTGTGTTAACATATTCGATCGCTTTTTGCGCCGCCGCTTCTGCTTTCATCGTCTTCATCGGCCGCAAATTTTGGGGCATAAAAAAATAAGCACCCGCCGCAATCGCCGCAAACAAGATCAATCCAACTACCGGTATCAGCACATTTTTCGATATTTTGATTTTTACCATGCTTTTTTATTATTTTTTTATATATATTTTTTTTACAATATTAATATATTATCACAAACGGCAAACCATGCAACCCGTTATTTTCCCTTGCCGCGCTTTAGCCCGGCGGCGTTCAAATCCGCCAATAATCCCGCCTGGTCAATGCCGTAATTCGAACAAATCTGGCCGATGGTCAGGTTTTGCATCTCCATTTTTGCCATCGGACATCCCAAGCAAGGAACATCATATTTCACCAAAACATCCTCGACTCCGGAAAATTCCATAATTTCTTCTAAAGTTGTTTTTTCGTTAAATTCCATCTTAAAATATCTCAAATCTCAAATCCCGAATCTCAAAACTTAATCTAAAATCTAAAAAAGATTGATTTTAAATATTCAACATTTTAGATTTAGATTTGACATTTGGGTTTTGACATTTGAAATTAATACTATTTCCTCACTAAATTTCTTTCAAAGAGCATATATGCCAGCGCAGCTCCCAACAATGCCGTGATCAATTGCGGCCATCCCATCATCGATGCCAAAGCCACACTCATTTTCCCATGCGTAATCGCCATTAAAATCACATTGGCGCTCAAAACCAAAAATCCGAATTTTGCAATCGCGGCAACACCCATCGCTATTACAAAATTAGTTTTCCGCAAAAGCGCGAAAGTTCCCGCCAACGCAATATTTCCCGCCACAATAAACGGCACCATCGGCAACATCAACACCGGCAAAATCCCAACCGCCAGCGCGATTAAACTAGGAATCACCGCCACCGCGCACGCCGCCCGAAACCCAACCAGCACCACCGCGCCAAACAGCGCCGCATTCACAATCGTCCCGGTAACGAGTTGCGAATGAATTAGTGGCGCAATCATCGCCATGCCGACAAACACCGCAACTAAAACCGTTTCTCGGCTTAAAGCCAAAGCCTTTATATTGTATTTCATTGTTTTATTATTAGATACTTATTGATTATTATAATTTTTCAATTTCACTTTTTGGTTTTTGGGTGTAGCTAGTATGCAGGATTGCGTGGATTTTGTGATCGTCGCCTTTGAAATACTCGTCGTAGACTTCTTTCACTGCCGGGCTTTCGTGGGCGAAACGAATGGTTTTGGAACAATCGTCGGAATATAATCCTGCCGCGCGCTTTTTGCGAATGTCGTCGTTCACCGGCAAAGGCTGGCCGCCGCCGCCGATGCATCCGCCCGGGCAAGCCATAATTTCAATATAATCGTAGGCTTTCGGATCTTTCGCCAAATCATCCAAGATGATTTTAGCATTTTCCATTCCATTGGCAATTCCAATTTTCAGCCTTATACCGTTGATTTCAACCTCGGCTTTTTTCAAACCGATGATTCCGCGCACGTTCTCGCAGTCAACTTTTTCCAGATTCTTGCCGGTGATCAGCCAATAAGCGGTTCTTGTCGCCGCTTCGGTCACACCGCCGGTCGCACCAAAGATCACGCCCGCACCGGTATAAATGCCGAACGGGTCATCGGCCGGTTCCTGCGCCAATAATTTGAGGTTTATCCGGTTCTTTTGCAGCAACCGCCCCAATTCGCGCGTGGTCAATACATAATCGATCGGATCCAGTCCGTTGATCTTTTCTTCGGGTTTGGAAACATCATATTTTTTGGCCGTGCACGGCATCACCGAAACCACAATGATATTTTTCGGATCAACGTTATTTTTCTCCGCCCAATAGGTTTTAATTAAAGAACCCAGCATATTTTGCGGCGATTTCACCGTGGTAATATTGGGAATCATATCCGGCCGATAAAATTCCAAATAGCGCATCCATCCCGGACAGCAAGAAGTGAACATCGGCAAGGGTTTTTTCTCGGTCACGCGCCAAACCAATTCCTTGGCTTCCTCAACCGTGGTCAAATCCGCGGCCATGGTGGTGTCGAAAACCTTGTCAAACCCCAACCTCCTCATTCCCGCCACCAGCTCGCCGGTGATGTTCTTGCCGTATTCGATGCCAAACATTTCGCCAATACTTGAACGAATGGATGGCGCAAACTGAACCACGATAGTTTTGCCTTTTTTGTCTTTCAAGAGCGTATCAAGATCATCCACCGGACTTTGGGCGTCAATTGCGCCCACCGGACAATGGACAATACACTGTCCGCAATAAATACAATCCTTCTTTGCGTCGCACGACGGCGCGATTTTGATGTCCTTGCCCCGACCCTCAATTTCCAAAAATCCATCTGATTTCATATCCGTGTCCGTACCCCGGCGCGAACCGGTCTGGCGGGCGCACATATCCACGCAATTGCGGCAATCAATGCACTTTGACCGATCCAAAATTATCGGCCCGAATTTAACAATGTCCGGTTCAGGTTTGCGCAAAACATTGGCCGCCAAATTAGCCTTAAACTGTGCGGAATATTTTAATAAAGCGCATTTCCCCTGCCAGATGCATTGCGGGCAATTCCGGCGGTGTTCTCCCAAAATCAATTCCAAATTTGTTTTCCGCAACGCGTTTAAATTATCGCTTTGGGTGACAACCTTCATGCCTTCCTTAACTTTCGTTGAACAAGCGGTTTGCGGAACCGCGATCCCTTCGATCTCCACCAAACACAACCGGCAATTCGCCTTCACGCACAAATCCGGATGATAGCATAGCGCCGGAATTTCTATCCCCGCACACTTAGCCTCCTCCAAAACCGACTGCCCTTCGATTGCCTCAATTTCCCTGCCATCAATAGTTATTTTCATATTATTATGATTATTTGGCCATTAATTTGCTTATCAACCCGCCAAAAGAATTCGCCACGCCTTTGCCGAAGGGGCAGAAACTGGCCGCGGCCAGTAAGTTTAGAATATCTTTTGCTTTGGCGATGTCAACCTCGTCTTGAGAAAAAATTTCGCGCAGGCGGAAAACGCCTTCGCGGCAGGGGACGCATTTGCCGCAATTTTCGTTGATGAAAAAGTCCGCCCATTGCAAACCAAGTTTGCGCAAATCGGTTTTTGCCAGATCATAAACTACGATTGACCCCGCGCCGGTTAGTGGTGCGTCCAATTCGTTTTCCAGCAAAATCGTACCACTAGCGCCGCCGCCGACTTGCGCGAAAAACTTAAACTGGGGCAAATTACCGGTTTTTTCCAAAACTTCCCGAATTGTAATGCTCTCGCCCCGTTCAAAAACTCCCGGACAAGCGACAGCGCCGAAAATTGAATAAAATCGCGTGTTTTTGAATTCGCCTTTGGCGATTTTAGCCGCGCAATATAGCGTTTCCAAATTATTGATCAAGGTAGGACATCCAAAAAGACCAGCTTGCGGTGGAAATGGCGGTTTGATTCGCGGTTCACAGCGTTTTCCCTCGATGGATTCCAAAAGCGCGGTTTCTTCACCGCCAAGATAACCGCCGGACTCGCGCACGATTTCGATTGATTTCTCGCCAATAATTTTATTCAATGTATCCTTATATTTATCAAAATAATCCTTGCGCAAATATAAATACCCCTTTTGAGATTCCACGGCTTCCATCGCTAAAACGATACCTTCGATCACAATATTCGGCCAATTCTCCAGAATATGCCCGTCTTTAAAAACCGCGGGTTCGCCTTCGGATACGTTGCAAATTACGAATTTCTTATCGCCAAGCGCGTCTTTCACCATCTGCCATTTTTTTCCGGTCGGAAATCCCGCGCCGCCGCGGCCTCTCAAATTCGCTTCGGTTATTTTTTTGATAATATCCATTTTTTTGTAAAATTCATTTTTTTCATTGTAGCACTGCGGCGAAAATTTAAAAAGCCGGGAATATCCGGCTTTAAATTGCAAAAAACATCCCATCGCTAAACGCTAATCAGGGCGGGCAGAAACCGCAACCGACCAGGTGTCCGGATCAACGGTAAATTTGTTCCCAGACTTGATTGAATTCGAAAGCAGGGCAGTGGCAATCGGATTTTCCACATTGTCCTGAATGGCGCGGCGCATCGCGCGGGCGCCGAACACCGGATCAAAACCGATTTTGGCCAGTGCTTGCACTAATTGCGGGCTTGTTTCAAATTCAATCCGCTTGGCGCGCAATCCTTCCACGATATCTTTAAGCATCAGCGCGGCCACTTGCTCGATTTCCGCGACTCCCAACGGCCGGTAAAGCACGATCGCGTCAAAACGGTTGATAAATTCGGGCTTGAAAACATTGCGGCGCAAAAGGCCATCAATGAACGTCCTCTTAAAATTTGGATCAAAATCGCCCTTGGCGGCAATCTCTTGGCGGATGCTTTCGGCGCCGGCATTGGATGTGGCGATAATGATCGCATGCCGGAAATCAACCATGCGCCCGAATCCATCCGTCAGGCTTCCCTCGTCAAAAACATTTAAAAATATATTCAGCAGTTCCGGGTGTGATTTTTCGATTTCATCGATCAAAACCAATGAAAAGGGCTTTTCCCTCATTGCCGTGGTTAATAATCCGGCATTGTCTGCCCCGCCGATCAATTTATCGATTGATCCGATTGTTTGGTATTCAGACATATTTAACCGGATCATATTATTGCTCGAACCAAAATATACCTTTGCCAGCTGTTTCGCGGTTTCAGTTTTTCCCACTCCCGTCGGACCCAGAAACAGGAAATTGCCGATCGTCCTTTTTTGCCGCTTGATCTCCGCGCGGCTGCGCCTCATCGCGTTGGCAAGTTCACTCACCGCTTCCTTTTGATCAATCAATCCTTCATGGATGCGCGCTTCCAGATTGATCAAAACTTCTTTTTCTTTTTGGCCCGCGGCTCCGGCCGGAACTTCATATTTATTCGTGAAATAAGCGTCAACATCATCCGACATTATGCTTTTTTTGCCCTTGCCGCCGCGGCTCATTCTATTGGCCACCAGATCATCCAGCAAATTCACCGCCTTGCGGGGAAACACCGCGTCGCCAAGAAAATAATCGCACAGTTTCACGATTTCATTAAGGCTGGCAATCGGAATAAAAGTGCCCGTGGCCAGTTCGCGGCGCAAACCTTCCTCCTTAAGAACTCTCATTGTGTCGGAAATCCCCACCGCGGCGACTTCGATTTTCCTGAATTTATTAATGATTTGCGCGGCCAGTAATTCGCATTTATGGAACCCTTCATATATGGCCAGACCAATGATCCGAAACCCGGGAATGTCCAGATAACCGCCGATGACACCGCCAATATCAATTGACGCGGTATCGCGTTTCCCGGATTGCGTCCCGATGTAATTATGGATCTCGGGAATGACAATAATCACATTCTTTGCCAGCACCGCCTCTTGGAAAATCGCGTCGAAAACCGCGGTCAATTCCGCCGCGCTTTGATTGCGGCCGATAAGCGACGCCATATTTATCTCCATTATCCGCATCATTCTTAAATGCGCCGGACTGCTTTCGGAAGTCATGCGATTGGAAAAATTATAGATTATGCTTTTGCGGCCGCATCCCGATTCTCCCACCAGTATCACCCCGTTACCTTTCTGTTGCATTAACGCTTCTTCGAGCAATTCAATCTCATGCCCGTGCAAAACCACGCCGCCCGAACGCAAAGGATTAGACATGGTGATATCGCGCGCATATTGATCAAGCAGTACGGTATAACCGCCCACGGCCATTGACACGGGGCTTTCGGAAAGCTTGAGCCGCAAGTTATCTTTTTCCCAAAACCGGGCGCGGTATTTTTGATAACTTTCCATTCTCATTTGCCACAGGACCACCGATTCAACATCATCTTTTGAAAGCTGTAAACGATCCATCAATTCCTGTAATTTCGGTTCATCATCAAGCAACGCCAAAAACAACGTAAAAATATTTATTCTTTGTTCTTCCGCCTTAATTGAAATCCGGGCGGCGCATTCAAGAATGTGCTCGCGGATCACGCGGTTTGAATCTTCAAGGTTTGACTTGTTTCCGTGAGAAAATTTTTTGGAATTTTCTTTCATTTGGCCCAACAATTGCTTTTCCAATTCAGGCTCGCCGATGCACAGCCTCCCGAACGCGAACGACAGCCGTTTCGATTTCAACAGCCGGTAAAGCAAAATCTTGGAAAACGGCAAATGCGAACTTTTTATTGCCGATTTCACCACCGCGGCCGCTTCAAAATCAAGGTATTCGCGCAAATCATCGCCGCGGGAAATCCCGCCCTCCAAAGTCTTTCCGGGACGCATCAATTTTTGGCGGGTAAAACCAATGGCCAGATTGGCAACTGCCCAAAACGGAAACACCACACAATCCGCGGCAAAAACAAATCCTGGCAATTTTTCGGGAAGCAACGGCAATTTCAATTTGAACAACCCTAAAACCGCATCCACGGATTCGCGCGGCACCAATCCAAATAGCAGATAGACCGCGAATATAAAAAGCGATCCGGCCAGCAAAAACGCGCTGACGTTTCGAACTACGATCATAAAGCCGAGCGGCACCAAGCGCGCGCGCTCGACCGCCGCAAATGTTGATGGCAAATTTTGATTATTGTCCATGTTAGACGGCCAGCAGCATTATCCCCAGGATTAATGAAAAGGGGATCAGTAAAAATAAAAGCGGCCAAATGATGAATGCGGCCACTCCGGCAACAAGCGCCGCCGCTTCGGCCGCGATGCCCGCGGCGAGAAAGAAAGTCCGCATCACCGCGCCGATCAAACGCGAGAATAAATTGCCGCCCCACGCCCCGAGCGCGTCGCCGATCTCGAAATTGCGCTTTTCCCGCGCGAACGTCATCCCTTTCCAGGGCGCGAAAAATTCCCGCGCCAAATCGCCGATCGCAAAATAGCGGCCAAAAAACCAAAGATAATTGCCCCAGATTTTCTTGATTTTCCCGGGAATCTCAAAAAAATACCATTCAAAAAATAACCCGATCATATATGCTTTTATTTTATCAAATAATCGCCGGATAACAAAGCAAAACAAACCAACATCCCCGCAGGAACTCGTGAAAGAGTCTAACTCTTCCGAGTTTGGAAGAGTCTGACTCTTCCACAACCACATTACCATCCTCTATTGACTTATTCTTAGTTTATGTTATGGTCTTGCCAAAGGTGATAGAGAATGATTACAGAAAACCTATGGCTCCTCGCAGGAGCAATATTTGCCATTTTGATCGTGGCTGCCGCAGCAAGTGAGTTTGCGATCCCTTGGGCTTACACTCGCTTTAATAAAGCGGGTAACCAAAAGAATGCCAAATCTTTGGTTCACATAATCGCGATCGCGATCGCATTAGCCTTTGTAGATATTCCGCTCGGAATTGTCTTCTTCGTGACGATCGCAGGATACGTATTCCTCAAGATAACAGTTTTCCCATTATTTGAGGAATATTCATTCCAAAACAAAGCCCTAATCAAAACAGGCATGGTACTAGGAATGGCTATCATGCTCGTGGGTATAGCGTATGAGAACGCCATATTCATGAGTATTGCCGCCTGTTGTGGTGCTGCTGTCTGCACTACAGTTTGGCTGGAACGCGAAACAAAACTAGAACCAGCGAATAGAGGAGCAGGGGGGAGATGAGCACAAACTTGTTTCTCTCTTTTATTTTACAAAACCGCGCCGTATAACCGACGCTGTTTTTAGATTTTTTTGTTTTATTACTTCTATTCCCCGGCGATTTTTACGCCGGCGGTTTTTGAAACTTCCGACGTCAGACCGCGCAAATCGTTTGCGCTAAGATCGTGGATATTGCTATGCCCGGTTGCCCCGGCCATCATTTTCACTTCTTCGGTGCAGTTTTTGATGAAATTGGCCACATTTTGCGCGGCAACATCGACATCCATATTTTTGGCCAGTTGGGGGTCTTGCGTGGCAATGCCTTTGGGGCATTTGCCCAGATAGCACAAGTTACAGCCCACGCAACCCAATGCCGCCAGCATTGCCGAACCCATGAAAACCGCGTCCGCGCCCAAGGCCAAAGCCTTGGCCACGTCGCCGCCGGTGTAAAATCCGCCCGCGATCCACAGTTCCTGCTTGGCGCCGAGTTTGTCCAGAACCTGCCTCGCTTTAACCAATGCCGGCAAAGTTGGAATTCCCATCTCGTCCAGCATCACTTCCGGCGCCGCGCCCGTGCCACCGGTTAAACCATCGATTGCAATAATATCCGGGTTTGCTTGGACCGCGATTTTAACATCGCTTTCAACATCTCCCGCCGCCAATTTAATGACTATGGGAACACCTCCGGATAACTCGCGCAACCAATCAACTTTATCTTTCAAATCGGCAACGGTTTTAATGTCCGGATGGTAAGCGGGCGAGTGTACATCGCTTCCCATTTCCACCCGCCGCACCGCCGCGATTTCGGGCGTCACTTTTTCTTTTTGCAACAAACCGCCTTGGCCGCCTTTGGCGCCCTGGCCGATTTTGATTTCAATGATATCCGCCTTCTTCAAAATTTCTTCATCGATCCCAAATCGGCCGGTGCTATATTGGATTACCAATTTTTTCGCAAATTCCCTTTCTTCGGGCAACATCCCGCCTTCGCCCGTATTGGCAACCGTGCCCGCAAGAGTCGAACCTTTAGCCAACGCGATTTTCGCGTTTTTCGAAAGCGCGCCGAATGACATTGCCGCGATCAAGATCGGCACGTTGATTTCAACCGGCCGCTTGCTATTTCTGCCCAGAACCGTTTTGGTCGAGATCGCTTCCTTGAAATAATCCACCGGCCGCTTGGCCAGCTGCGCCGGCACAAACACCAAATCGTCAAACCCGCTCTTGATTTCCTTGTTCGACCGCCCGCCGCGCACCGGCACTTTCGCAATCCGATCCTGCACTTTTTTTGTCCATGGAATCATCACCATATTTTTAATATTAATTGCAGTCAAAAACAAAAAACGCCTGTTTTACCAGGGACATCGCTGTCAAAAATATCTCGGCACCGCATCGTGCCTTTGATATTTTAATAATACGCGAATATTCCCCGAATGTCAAAACACAAAAGCGCCCTTCCGGGCGCCATGAATCAGCTTTAAGCTTCCTTTTTCTCAATATTCTCGATCACACCGTGCGGACAAACGCTTTCTCCGCCCGCGGCGCCGACCGCGTCGGAATCAACCACCTTGGCTTTCATGTCATCATCCTGCGCCATGCCCTGCGGACAGTTCACCGTGCAAATAAAACACCCTAAACACTTCTCTTTATTAACTTGATATTTTGCCATGTATTTTTATTATTCTTTAATAAGACAATATTAACAAACTAAAACCAAAAGTAAAGCCTGTAAAAATCGAATCTCGCTTTCCGCCAAATTTATATTTCCGTTTCGGTACTCGTACCGTTTTTATCGACTTCGAAACTATCGCTTTTGACATTGATATTCAAATCGCTCTTCGGCAAATTGCCATTCCCGGCAATTCCTGAATTTTGGCCTACAGCACCTTCGCACAAACCCTTAATTATTGACCATTTGCCATCAACAATCTTCGTACAATAAACCTCTCCGGTCACCTCATCGATCAATTGAATTTTCTTGCTTGTAACCAAGTCAATCGTTGCATTTTTCGCGACCATTCTTTCCGCAAACATCTCCCGCACGCTCGCCGCCCCATTCTCCACTATCATCCCCAAGCTCGCCAAAGTATCTTTGACAATTTTCACAATACTGCCCTGTTCCACCGCAACGGTATTAAAATTATTAACCGTAGATGTGGAATTAACAGAACCATCGATTCCCAAGGTTAGTTTCAAATCATTAATCTCCGCTTGCTGTTCTTTAATCGCCTCCAAAGCATAAACATTTAGCGCGCTGTAATTAACCATTTTGTAGCCATTGGAATCGGTAGCGACTAATTCCGGAAACAACTGTTCCAAATCTTGGGCGATAATACCATAGTTGGTAACATCGGCGGAATTTTTGTACAACGTTTGGGCGGTTTCATTCCATCGGAAAGCAGCCGGTTTAATTTGGACAAAACGATCAAGAATGTTTCCCAAGTAGTTAACGTTGGTTTTTAATCCGCTGTCCGAGGAACAAGTACCCGCAATTGAAGCACCGCCAAAACCCTGGACGCAGCCATTGGCACCGGTGGTACCGGTGCGAATATCGCCCAAAACCTGCAGCTTGGTCGCGGCAGAGGCTATGCCAATACCAACGTTACCGGAAAAAAACGAATCGGCGCTTGAAAAGAAACCATTTTGGAATAATGCCAGCCCGCCAAAATCACCGCTTCCGCGCACATATAAATCATTGGCAATATTGGCATTTTCCGTAATTGTTATGTTATTGGTCAGAATATTGCCCGCGTACAACGAAGGAGTTTCGATACCACTGATGTCAACTATTCTTGTACTGCCGCTTGTCGTCAAATACGCGTACTTGCCGGAAACATAAACTGAAGCACCATAACTTACGGTATTGTATGCTCCAGCAAGAGTTGTGGCGGCCGGAACGGAAACATCGATAACGCGCAAACCCGATCCATCATCGTAATCAGAACCCGACGCAACATAAGCGTATTTGCCAGAGACGTAGACACCCGTATAATAATCGATTACCGAAGAATAACTACCGGCAAGCACCGGGCTGGTGGGGTCAGAAACATCGATAATTTGCAAACTCGAACCGTCCGCGACGTAGGCGTACTTGCCAGAGACGTAGACACGGTTTGCAGAATCAGGAGTATTATATGTTCCCACCACTGCCATGGCGGCAGGATTTGTGACTTCAATAATCCGCAAACCCGCCACGCCATCCGCGACGTAGGCGTACTTGCCGGAGACGTAGACACCATTGGCATTACTGAGCGCATTGGTACCGGCAAGCACCGGACTGGCCGGGACGGAAACATCAATAACACGCAAACCGCCGGTCAAATCCGCGACGTAGGCGTACTTGCCGGAGACATAAACACCATTAGCGCCGGTTGTTGCGATAGTTGCAACCAAATTAGGACTTTTCGGGTTTGAAATATCTTCGATACGAAGGCCGGACGCGCCATCCGCGATGTAAGCATACTTGCCAGAGACATAGATATCGGCAACTGCGGCGAATGAATTTGAAGAAATCGTCACCGGACTGGCCGGATTGGTAACGTCGACAATTTTAAAACCGAGATTACCGGCAGCAATAAATACATATTTGCCCGATACGTAAATACCATAACCTTTTCCGCTTACGCTTCCTTTAAGCGTCGGATTACCTGCGGCAATGTGTTGAAAATTACCTCCATTCAATGTTAACTTTGCTCCCGGCGCGCTTGTACCAATTCCAACGTTGCCGCCGTTCGGGTTCAACAATAATGGATAATTTAAATTTAAATTAGCTTTATTTGTGGTTTGCAGCCAAGCTCCTGCACTACCGGCATCGCCAAAATCCAAAACAACATTACCGCCCATGGACTGCAAACGCATATTGGCATATGTTTGCGTTGCTCCACTTGTTTCCGGCAAACCATAGGCCAAAGAAGTAACAGCAATACTGCCGTTGGTATCAAGTTTCATTTTCTCTGCACCATTAATGTACCAACTGTAATAAGAATCTGAAGGAACGGAAAACCACATGTTGGAATTTACCCCGAGACTGTATGGATAAGACGACTCAGTGCCTTGATAAAGAATAAATTTATCCCCGGCACCGCCCGCCACTCCGGTTGCCGGCGCGGCCGTATCGCTGGAATTGCTGAAGAATGTTCCATTTATTTCCAATTTTGTGTTCGGACTCGTCGTCCCAATGCCCACATTGCCGCCCAAAAGAGTGTAGCCTATGCCGCTAGGAGTCAAAGTCACATTCTGGTTGCTGCCGCCAGCACTAAAGGCCAGCGCGCCAGTACCGGTAATGGAACCGGTGACGGTTCCGGTGCCGCCGTGGGCGATATCGATAGCGGTGCCGTTCCAGGTTCCGGCATTGATGATGCCTACGTCGGTTAAAACAAATTCTGTGCCATTGGCACCGGCATTGATTCCGCCCCGGATATCGAATTTCGACAATGGATTTGTTGTGCCAATACCAATCTTGCCGCTGGATTCAAAGAGAATCGAATCACCGATGGTACTTGCGGTAGCAAACTTGGACAGATAACCGACAGTTCCGGCAATGCTGCTGGACAGCCCCACGGCGCTGCCGTTCCATTTCAAATCGCCGTTGTCATTGTAAAGGGAATTCGCAACACTCACTGGAACAGCGCTGGGCAGAAAGATGCCGCCTTGCAGCATGGCAAGACCTGCGATGCTCAATGCGCCTTGGGAAGTTAATGTACCATCATCAGCAATGGTTAAATTGTTCGAATTGATGTTCAATGTTTTTCCAACTAAATTGCTGGGCAAAGATTCACTTTGGCCCACAGAGTAATTGGGACGATCGGAGTCCATCTGGTGCAGGAGACGCGCCACCTGGTCGCGCAATTCCTGGTCAGCCACCACGGTTTGGGTATTGGTGGAAACCGTACGAATGG
>Ga0172381_10000492_pt1 | contig 47571 bp, 49 predicted proteins | sample Leawel6488metaG_FD_119754 | JGI IMG/M metagenome (GOLD analysis project Ga0172381, IMG submission 119754) | Leachate microbial communities from a municipal landfill in Southern Ontario, Canada - Leachate well 64-88 metaG | ecosystem: Engineered > Solid waste > Landfill > Unclassified | place... | reverse complement strand
TATATTACGAAAACACAGTCAAGCTAGAATTATATTTAAAAATTTTTACGAGGCTGATTTAAGTGATGCTGATGTTGTAGTTTGTTTTTTGATTGACACCGTCATGGCAGAAGTAGAAAAAAAATTGATTAAAGAATTAAAACCTGGCGCCCAGGTGGCTTGTTACGGCTTTAATCTTCCCCACTGGCAGGCTAAAAAAATTTATTATTTAAACCCCCACAATAAAAAAGTGGGTAAATTATATCTTTATACTAAATAAATTATGACTAATCCTTTCGCTAACGCCAAACAACAACTAGCCAAAGCGGCAAAAAAAATGGGTTTAAAAAATACCGACCTGGCCCGACTACAAACTCCCAAAAAAATCCTTAAGGCCGAAATTCCGATCGAACTGGACAACGGTAAAATCAAGAAATTTATGGCCTTGCGCGTTCAACACAATAATCGCCGCGGACCTTACAAAGGCGGCATTCGTTTTCATCAAAATGTAACTTTAGATGAAGTCAAAGCTTTATCTTTTTGGATGACGATTAAAACCGCCGTGGTCGGCATTCCTTTCGGCGGCGGCAAAGGCGGCGTAGTAATTGATCCGAAAAAATACAGTCCAAAAGAAATAGAAAAAATTTCCCGCGCATATATCAGAGCTTTTGCTAAACGCCTAGGGCCAAAAATCGACGTACCCGCGCCGGATGTCAATACCACTTCTCAAATTATGGATTGGATGGCTGATGAATACGCCAAGATAACCGGTAAAAAACAGCCGGCAGTGATTACCGGTAAAACCATTGCGGCCGGCGGCTCTTTGGGTCGAGATACCGCTACCGCCGACGGCGGTTTTTACATTTTAGATACCATGACTAAAAAGCTTAAATTAAAACCTCAAAAGCAAAAAGTCGTGATTCAAGGTTTTGGCAATGCCGGCGCTAACATGGCTGACTTACTTTATCATGCCGGCTTTAAAATCATGGGCGTTTCCGATTCACAAACGGCTGTGATTGACCCGACCCGGAAAGGTTTTGATTCTCACGTGATTGAAAAAATCAAAAAGTCATCAGGTCGAGTTGATATTTGCACTTGCAAAAAAATTTATTGCCAATGCAAAAATCATAAACACTTACCGCCTCAAAAAATTCTGGAACAACCTTGTGATATTTTGATTTTGGCGGCCTTAGAAAATCAAATCACCAAACAAAACGCCAACAAAATTAAAGCTAAAATAATTCTGGAATTAGCTAATGGACCAATCGCGCCGGAAGCTGAAACCATTTTATTAAAAAAAGGCGTAATTATAATTCCCGATGTTTTAGCTAATGCCGGAGGTGTGACAGTCTCCTATTTTGAGTGGTTTCAAAATATCCATCATATCAAATGGTCAAAAATTAAAGTTAAACGTGAGCTGAAAAAAATCATGATCAAGGCACTGAACAATATCGGCACGGCCGCCAAAAAATACCAAACCGATTTGCGTACTGCCGCTTTCATCGTCGCTTTAAAAAGAATTACCAAATAAATTTTACTTAAAAAACCACCCCGCCCGGCGGGGTGGTTTTTTTATTATAAAAATCAAATTATTTTTTCTTTTCCACCTTGGCTCGGGCAGAAAAATAAGCACAAAAATCACATGCCGCGCCCGACTTAGGAATTTTGTTGGCAGCTAAACATTTTTGCGCTTCAATCACAGCTTTCTCCACCCAACTATCATTGCCCTCGTAAGGAATCAAAGTAATATCAAATTCCAATTTTGCGTCAAAGGCTTTTCGGTCAGTTTGGCCATTGCAATAAACAAAGTAACCGGTATTAGAAACTTTCAAACCGTTTTGACGCAAAAGCCATTGATAAACTTCCATTTGTCTTTTATAACCAATTTGCCAATCTTTGTCTAAAGCCGTAATCGTTCCTTCTTTGCTGGTAGACTTGTAATCAACCACGATATACTCGCCGGCAGAATTTTGCCACAAATCATCAATGGCACCAAAAACCAAAAAATTAGTCTTTTTATGTAAATATTGAATGCCGGTAAAATTGTGCCGCCATTGATCCAAATTTTCGTGCGCGATTGGGACAGCATCAATACCATATTTTTCTTGCAACGGGTGGACGGACTTGGCCGCGCGAGAGATATCGAATTCTTTTTTTAATAAAGCATCCACGGCGGAGTTTAAAGAAAATGGAAAACCGGGCGGCTGCCCAACACCCAGTCTTCGATCTAAATAAAAACAGCGCGGACAATTCAAAAATAAATCGATTTTACTGCGGCTAAGTTTGAATGGTGTTTTAGCCTTAGGATCATATAAATTTTTTGAGCGATTTGGATTATAATATTCTGACATAAACTAGACTTAATTTGAACAAAACTGGATTAATTATAGCAAAATTACCAAGAAATATAAAAGCTGGCCAAAAACTTGACCAGCTTGATTGGGGAATTATTATTGATTGGAAACACTGATAACTTGAGCGGCCTGAGTTTTATCTTGACCATTGATTACGGCCGTAATAAATTGTCCGGCTTTCAAATAGCTCAAACCGACTTCTCCTTGCTCGTTTAAAATTATGGTATCTGATCCGGAGTATATGATTTGGGGTTTTTGACCATTGTCAATTACGCCAATTTTAGTGCCCTCAATAGTTTTAATTTCGCCGGCGATTTTGGTCGCGGAGCTCAGCCCGTAGTTTTGATTTTGATCGAGTCCCTCAACCAAATTGGCTTCATCACCAACACCTACGGCACCGGTGGCATTATTGAAGCTATAACCCATTCGATACTGATGAGTCTGAAAGCGCTGATCCAGAATTACAGTTTTAATACCGGCGCAAAAACCCAAGACAAAAAATACGAATAAAACAGAAATGATCAACAATATTTTAATAATTCGAGCCGGCCAGCTGAGGTTTGAACAACATTTATTTTTTGTTTGATTGTTTTGTTCTTTCATATTTGTTTTTAATAATTAATTTTTTATTTACAATAATATTATAGCATATTTTTATTTTATCATAAAGCAACACCTAGCTGGTGCTGTTTTAATTTTTTTCTACGCAACAAATAATCCGGCAAAACTTTGGCCACCAGCGCCCAAAATTTCGGTGAATGATTAAACTCCGCCAAATGACAAAGCTCGTGGACAATAATTAAATCCGCCAAATCTTCCGGTAAAAAAATAATTTTAAAATTAAAATTCAAATTGCCTTTCTTGGAACAGCTGCCCCAGCAAGTTCTTTGATTTTTTATGGCGATTCGATTAATTCTTAAATTATAAAATTCATTAAAGTAATCTAATTTCTTGGCTACAAAAAACCGAGCCGCGGCTCGGTTTTTTAAGTAATCTTCTCGATTGCTAATTAATAAATTTTGATTTTTACTCTGGTCAAACCGGCTAAGATTTTTTAAAACCCAACCGGATTTTTCTTGAATAAATTCTTCCACTCGACCCAGAGGCACAAACCGCGGACAGCCAACGCGTAGCTGGCCGTTCAGGCCAATTACCAGTCTTATCCTTTTTGATTTTCTACTGTAGTACAACAAATAACTAATATTTTTTTGATCCAATAATATCTCTTTTTCTATCAATTTAGGTTTAGCCATAGCAGATTATAACTCAACTTTTTCCAAATCAATTTTTGTGCTCAACCAGTTTTCAGCGATTAACTTAAAGTTGTCGGTTAAATCGGTAACCAAGAATCGATTTTTTTTATTTTTAATAATTTTTTCGTCAATCTCCGGATGGGCTTTTAAATATTCTTTGAGTTTTTTCGCGACAATCACTGACGAGTCCAAAACAATAATGTTTTTTCCGGCAATGGCCTTAAAACTTTTATAAAGCATGGCATAGTGAGTGCAGCCTAAGATTAGAGTGTCAATTTTTTGTTGCTTGAGCGGCCGGACATAATTACGCATAATTTTTTTAGTTTCAGCTCTCTGACCAAAACCTTCTTCAATGAGCGGCACCAAAAGCGGACAGGCCACTCCAAAAACTTTTGCCGTCGGCCGTAAAGCTTTAATTTCTCTCTCGAAGGCTTTTGATAAAATTGTAGCTCTCGTACCCAAAACACTGATTCTGCCCGAACGAGTAACTTTGATGGCTTCTTCGGCTACCGGTCGAATTACCCCCAAGACTCTTTTGTCTGGATAATTTTTTGGCAACCATTCTTGCTGAATTCTTCTCAAAGCTTCGGCCGAAGCCGTATTACAAGCAATAATCACCAACTCACAGCCTTGTTTAAATAAATAATCTACCGCTTCTTGGGTAAACTGATAAATTAGATCTTGAGAGCGATTACCATAAGGCGATCTGGCCGTATCACCCAAATACAAAAGCGGGTAGCCGGGTAATTCTTTGGCTACCGCCTTTAAAACGGTTAATCCGCCCAAACCTGAATCAAATATTCCAATCATAATTTATTTTTTAAATTCTTCGGCCAACGTTTGCAACTCATTAATTTTCTGATCCAGCAGCGGCTGGTTATCAGCCTCAGCCGTAATTCGCAGTAATGGTTCAGTATTTGAAGGCCGGGCATTAAACCACCAGTTCGGATATTGAACCGTCAGACCATCAACTTCATCCTGAGCGCCATCGGCGTATTTTTCTTTCAGCAGGCCAATGATGGTAATAATTTCATCCCGATTATCTACTTCAAAATTTATTTCCGGCGTTTTTACATATTTGTGAAATGCCGACATAATTTCCGATAACGGCCGATTACTCTCGGATAAAAGTTGCAAGATTAAAACAAAAGAGATAAAACCAGAATCCGCATAGGCGTTATCGCGAAAACAATAATGCGCCGAAAGTTCGCCGCCCATCGCCGCGCCACTTTCGCGCACTGCAGCGCTGACATTGACATACCCCACCGCGCACCGCACCGCTTGACCGCCCCACTCAATAATTTTTTCCGGCACAATTTTGGAACAAATCAAATTGTACACAATCTTTGCTCCCGGTTCGCGATTTAAAAATTCTTTAGCCATCAGCAGCAATGAATGGTCGGCACTAATGACCTGACCTTTTTCATCAACAAAGACGAGTCGGTCGGTATCACCATCAAAAACCACGCCCAAGTCAGCCTGTTGTTTTAGTACCTCCGCTTGAAGCTGAGCCTGACTTTGAGGCAGCAACGGGTTAGATAAATGCGCGGGGAAACTGCCATCAAGCTTAAAATTCAAAGGGATAATTTCAACGGGCAAATGAGATTGAAGTAGTGGCATAATTTTTCCCGCCATGCCATTGCCGGCGTCAACCACAATTTTAAGGGGACTAATTTTTTTTACGTCGCAAAAAGATAAAACATGTTGTATATATTGTGGCAAAATATCGGTAACTGTAACTTTACCTTTTGAGCCAGCCGGTTCAAACGGCAAATTCAAAACATCATCTTTTAACTCTTGCCCGCGAATCCAAGCCATATCTTTTAAAACCATCTTAAAACCATTATATTCGGGCGGATTATGCGAAGCCGTAATCATAATCCCCGCTTCATATTTTAGAATACCCACCACAAAGTATATAGTATCAACACTGACCAGACCGACATCAATCACATCGGCTCCTTCGTCATTGATTCCTTCAATCAATTTTACTTTCAAAGCTGGCCCGGATAAACGCATATCTGATCCCACCACAATCGTTTTGGCCCGAGAACGTCTAGCCAAAGCTCGGCCGATAGCATAAGCCGCTTCTTCATTCAGCTCTGCCGGATAAGTACCGCGGATATCGTAAGCCTTAAATATTTTTTCATTGATACCCATAAAAACTATTTCAAATCATTTAATAAATTCTTTTGCGTGCTAATTAAGGCGCCCAAGGCCCACCAAACCAAAACCATTTTGATCAATGAACCGATAATCGGCAGACTGGCGATGCAAACAATCAGCGCCAAACCCAAAATCATGGGCCAAAGCAAATTACCTTTATATTTTTTCGCCGGACTAAAATAATCCAACAAATACAAACCAATAACAAAACCGACAATTACCTTGCTGACGTATAGCAAAATAAAATAAAGCGGCAGCAAGATCAACGCCAAAGGAAAGCCAATAATGGTGATCATTAAAATTACGCACAAAACCGGCGGCACAATCGCCCAAATTAAGCCACGAATAATTGACTGCTTGGGCTGTTTAAACATTTCCTCCTTGGCCTGCAAAACCATTTTCGGAAATAAAGAAATTAAAACCAAACCAACCACCAATAAGCTAAATAAAGAAACCAAGCGCATAAAAATAAAAGCCGGGCCAAAAATTTTATCTATGGCATTGGGCGTCGGCTGGTTTAAATTTTTTCTTTCTACCGAACCATCAACGGTGGCGCCTGTTTGTTTGGAAAGCTGCGAATCATTGGCCGCGTGATAAATTAAGTTGCCCTTAATCTTGGCGGTACCAGTAAGATCGATTTTACCGTCAGAATTAATAGTGGCTTCAAAATCTTTTTCCGCCACGCCGCCAAAATTTATTTTTGAAGCCGATAGCCAAGTTTTACCAGCCACGACTGAATCCAAATTTATATTACCGGCAGACAAATTGGCGTCCCAGCCAATTTTCGAATCTTTGGTTAAATTCAATGAATTGGCCATAGCCCAAACATTGTGATCGACGGTGTTAGAAATTTCTACCGAATTACCGGCGACTCTGATACTACCCATCACTGGACCGGAAATTACAATAGAATTTGCCACGGCGATTATATCACCCGCCACCGGGCCGGAAATTATGATACTGTTACCAGCCGCAATGACATCGCCATTAACCGCACCTTTGATTTCAATCACGTTGCCGAATTTAATAAAATTACCATTAACAATCTGCTCAGCGTTAACCATTACATTGCCATCATCAGCCGCCCATAGCGTCAGGGGTAGAGCCGTCAAAAAAATCCCGATTACCAAACAGAAAAATAATTTTTTTAGACTTTTCATAAATTTGAAATTATTCTTAAAATAATCTAAAACTACCAATATTTTAACACTTTTTTGCCACTGTGACAAGGTTGGCCGCTGTCAGATAATCGAACTTACTGACCGGCCGACCGGACAATTCGGCCAAATAATTCTTCTCTAAACTCAGGCCTGATGATTTAATAATTTTTCTTAATTCACCCAGTGTAAAAGCATGATAATAACGATAAGTTTTACCCCTTTGCCAGGGCAAATAAATGTCCTTAAAATCCATCTCACTTTTACCGATCAGCTTTAAAAAGGTATAATTTATTACGTGAGGCAAAAATTCTTTCTGATAGCGGTTCCAGTTGGTCATAATTAAAATTCCTCCAGGTTTTAAGACCCGTTTGATTTCTTGGACAGTCTGCTCCCTTAAATCACGGCCGGGCAAATGATGGAACACCGCAATAAAAAACACCACGTCAAATGAATTGTCCGGTAATGGTAATTTTGCGACATTGGCCTGAATAAATTTTTGATTTTCCAATTTAAAATCCTGACGATTTTGAGCAATATCTAAAAGCTTTTGAGCTTGATCAACTCCCGTATAATTTAACTTGACATCCTTAAACAATAAGCGTAACTTACCATTACCACAGCCTAAATCAAGGACTTGATCACCATCTTTTACAAATGTTTTAAACTCTTTGAGCCCGGGCCAAAGGTAGCCGCGAGTCTGATCAAAATCTTGAGCGATTAAATTATAATCAGCTTCGGTCTGGTGCAAAATTTTTTCTCCAATTTCTTTTTTCATGTTTTAAATTTATGAATACAAATGATAAAAAATTAAAAATAATAATCAGCGGTTTGGTTCAGGCAAAAGTTAAAAATCGAACCGACTTGATTAATATCAAACGAAAATTTTCCAATAGTTTAAATATGCCTTCGCCTTTGAATTCCGACTTGCTCAGAATATATTACCAGCTTTTAAGAAAAAAACAGATTAAGGCTGATTCAACTTTGACTACCTTGCTGCGCAAACGCGAGATTAGAACTTTATCCGGCGTCGCGGTCATTACCGTTTTAACCAAACCTTACCCTTGTCCGGGTCGATGCGTTTATTGTCCGAACGAGGCTGGCATGCCAAAAAGTTATCTTTCCAACGAACCGGCCGCGGCCAGAGCCAAGGGCGTAAAGTTCAATCCGGCCACTCAGGTCAAAGTCAGGCTACAGGCCTTGGCCATGAATGGCCACGAAACCGACAAGGTTGAATTGATTGTTTTAGGCGGCACTTGGTCTTGCTATCCGAAAAAATATCAGACTTGGTTTATCAAAAGATGTTTTGAAGCTTTAAACGGCCGCTCGGCCAAAACTTTAGCCGCGGCGCAAAAACTGAATGAAACTGCCAAGCACCGTTGCGTCGGTTTAACTTTGGAAACTCGACCGGACTTTGTGACTCAGGCTGAGATAAAAAATCTAAGAGAACTAGGCTGCACGCGCGTGGAATTAGGCGTGCAAAGCATCTATGACTCTATATTAAAACTAAACCAGCGGGGTCAAACTGTCAATCAAACCATCCAGGCCACTCGCCTGCTCAAAGAGGCCGGATTCAAAGTTATGTTTCACATGATGCCGAATTTGCCTGGGACTGATTTGAAAAAAGATTTACAAATGTTTAAGGATTTGTTTTCTCGCGCTGACTTTCGGCCGGACTTACTTAAAATTTACCCTTGTGTGGTAACAAAAAATTCAGTTTTGTATCGCTGGTATAAAAATAATAAATTTAAACCCTACACCGATTCGGAATTGAAAAAATTATTAATTAAAATTAAATTGCAGCTGCCAAAATATGTGCGGTTGACTCGGCTAATTCGCGACATTCCGGCTGAAAGTATCGTCGCGGGTAATAAGATCACCAATTTGCGCCAAGAGATTGATCGGGAATTAAAAAAGATGAAAAAATATTGCCAGTGCATTCGCTGCCGTGAAGCCGGACACCAAATTATTGACCCTCGGGCGGATATTTCTTTGATTAAAAAAATTAAAAATCCAAAATTTAATATTAAAAAATATCGGGCCAGCCAAGGTACGGAATATTTTCTCAGCTTTGACTCGAAAGACAATAAAATTCTTTACGCTTTTTTGCGTTTAAGAATTAATGACAACCCAGAAAATAATTTTATTGATGAATTAAAAAACGCGGCGATTATTCGCGAGCTGCACACTTTCGGCGAATTAGCCCCTTTGGGTAAAAAAGGTTTGGTTCAGCATTTGGGTTTAGGTAAAAAACTTTTAGCTCAGGCCGAAGCCGTGGCTAAAAAAAATAATTTAAAAAAAATTGCCGTAATTTCCGGCATCGGCGTCAGGGAGTATTATAAAAAATTCGGCTATCAACTCAAAAAAACTTACTTGGTAAAAAATTTAAAATAAAAAACGGCTAATCCCCCGAATTAGCCGCCGTCACTCATTCTCCAAGGAGAAGGAGTACGATAGAACTTATCCCTACACGGTCGCGCGCGCCGCTTCCGGCCCGGGAATGTGAATATGGGACACCAGCCCTGGACTGTCAGCGGTTTGATCCGGGGACGTTTCGGGCTTTTTGTCCTCTTCGCGCCAGAGAGCCCTGGCGCAATCGTAGTGCAGCAGTACCTTCCCGCCGTCTTTGGCGACGACGCTGGTTTCGGCCGTGGCAAAACGACAGTAACATTTGCTGCAACTACGGCCGGCCACAACCACTGGGTCCGGTGAGATCTTTCGGGTAACGAAGTCAATCACGGCCACGGGCGGGTGTAATGGCTGCTCGACGGCCGCCGTCAACGGAGTTTCAACCGTTGAAACCTCGGCCACGAACGTGACTTTCTTGGGTTTTTTGACCCTTGGAGCTGACTCTTCCGTTGTTGAACTGGGACAAAGCATGGCTACTTTCCTTCTGTCTGTGGGGTTAAGGGAAAAAGGGTACAATTGGCTGTCATTTACTATCTCACCTCCTCTGTTGGTCAGGTCTTTGACAGCGAATGAAGATCTGACGAGATAAATAATAATATAGCAATTATACCGGATTTGTCAATTCGTCGGCTGGCCTGATATAATGAAAACGATATTTATTCGACTAATTATATTTATATGGATAATCCAAGTCATCATTTCAATAACGTAATTATCGCTTCCGGTCCAGTGATTATTAATGAAGAAAACAAAGTTTTACTCAATAAACACGGCGACAGCGACCTTTGGAAATTTCCCGGCGGTGATATTTACGAACCAGTGGGCGAATTGGAGATGTGGGCAATTAAACGAGCCCAGGAAGAAATGGGGCTGGATATTAAAATCGCCAAAGCCATTAAACCGATGGTGATCTGGCAGGGCGATCAGGTTATTATCTTGATTCATTATTTGGCTGAATTAATTAATGAAGAATTTCAGCCAGCCGATTATATTCGGGAGTGGTCATGGATTGATATAAATAATTTACCCAACGATTGTTCGCCCAATATTAAACCGGTCATTGAGGAATATAAAAAATTAAAAATCTAATAAAATGATCTGAGTCCGATAAACAACTAATTGCTTTTAATTTATTATTTTTTTAATTTTTTATTATCTTATGAAATACGAACAAATTCAAAATCAAGATCCGGAGATTTCAAAATTAATCGGTCAGGAAATCGGCCGGCAACAAGATGGCTTGGTTATGATTCCGTCGGAAAACCACGCCTCAGTGGCAGTGTTGGAAGCCATGGGCACGGTTTTATCCAATAAATACGCCGAGGGCTATCCCGGTAAAAGGTATTACACCGGTAATCAATTTATTGATCAGATTGAACAGCTGGCAATTGATCGAGCCAAAGAACTTTTCGGCGCCGAACACGCCAATGTCCAGCCTAACGCCGGCAGTCCGGCCAACTTGGCCATTTATTTAGCCACCTTAAAACCCGGCGACAAAGTCATGGGCATGAAATTGGATCAAGGCGGACATTTAACTCATGGCCATCCGGTAAATTTATCGGGTAAACTTTATAATTTTGTGCAGTATGGCGTGCGCCAAGATACCGAGCTAATTGACTTGGATGAAATCCGAGCCATGGCCAAAAAAGAAAAACCAAAAATGATTGTTACCGGCGCGACCGCTTATCCCCGGGTTTTTGATTTCAAAGCTTTCAGAGAAATTGCCGATGAGGTAGGCGCGATTTTGATGGCTGATATTTCACATTTCGTCGGACTTTGTATTTCCGGCGATCATCCCGCGCCTTTTCCCTATGCGGATTTCGTCATGACTACTACGCACAAAACTTTGCGCGGGCCCCGCAGCGCGATTATTTTATCCAAAGAAAAATTCGCCAAAGATGTTGATCGGGCGGTTTTTCCCGGTACCCAAGGCGGGCCGATGGAGCATATTATTGCGGCTAAGGCAGTTTGTTTTAAGGAAGCCATGCAACCGGAATTTAAAGCTTACGCCCACCAGATTTTATTGAACGCGCAAAAACTGGCCGAAACTTTGATTCACCATGGCCTGCGCTTAGTTTCCGGCGGCACGGACAATCACTTGGTATTAATTGACTGCCGCGATTTAAAAATTACCGGCCGTCAGGGATCCGAACGCCTAGCCGCCGGCGGCATTTACACCAACCGCAACAGCGTGCCTTACGATACCGGCTCAGCCTTTGAACCTTCCGGCATCAGATTGGGCACTCCGGCCTTAACTACTCGCGGCATGAAAGAAGCTCAAATGGAAATTATCGGTAATATCATCGCTAAGATTTTAAAAAACGTCGAGGATGAAAAAGTTCTGGATGAATTAAAAGATGTTGTCTCTCAGTTGACCAAAGAATTTCCAATTTATTCAGGCATGACCATATAACTGATATGACAGCAAAAATTATTGACGGAAAAAAAATAGCTGACAATTTATTATTAGAATTGCGGCAGAAAATTAAAAAACTTGAAAGAGCCCCGGGTTTGGCCGTGGTTTTGATTGGCGAAGATGAGGCTTCAAAATTATACGTTCGCAACAAAAAACGCGCTTGTCATAAGGTAGGCATAAATTTTTATGATTACTACTGCGGCGGAGCTTGCTTTAGTGATATCACTGAAGAAAAAATTTTAGAAACCATTGATTTTTTGAATAACGATCCGGAGATTGATGGCATGATTGTGCAATTACCCATTCCTAAAAAATTCGATACGGAAAAAATTATTAACCGCATCAAACCGGAAAAAGATGTTGATGGTTTCTGCGAGGTGAACAAAAATAAATTTCTGGCCGGCGACGAAGGCGTGATTTCACCTTTAATTCAAGCGATTAGTGAAGCGATTAAGTCAACTGGCCAAAACCTTGAAGGTAAAATGGCTGTGGTCGTCTCTAACAACGAAGCCTACTCTCAAACTCGAAAAAAAGATTTAGAACAGTTGGGACTGGAGGTTAAAATTATTAAACCGGAAAAAGGTTTTGAAAACGAAACTAAAAAAGCCGACGTTTTGGTGGTAATTGCCGGTCAGTCTAATTTAATCAAAAAATCCATGGTTAAAGATGGCGCTATTGTCATTGACGTCGGAACTAATTTTATTGGAGAAAATAAATGGACTGGTGATGTTGATTTAGCCGTAGCTGAAATCGCCTCTTATATCACGCCCGTACCGGGTGGTGTTGGTCCGCTGACAGTGGTGATGCTTCTAAACAATGTCTACGAAATGGCTAAAAACCATCAGTAATAATTTATAGGGCTAGTTAATAGATTTTTAACCTCAGCTAAAGGCTGGGGTTATTAATTAGGGCAAATACTTGAAAAACACGGATAAATATGCTAGTATAAAACGTTGTTACAGCAACCACGGTCTATGGTCAAAACAAGACAAGAAAGGTTACAAGCACTATGTCATGGTTTTGGGACACAATGGATATCGCGTTAGTCTGGAATTTCCTGGAAGCACTCTACAAAGACGCCGGCAATCAATTTCCTGACGGCAGGGAATTGGCGGAAATTCTGGGTCTGGAATTTCCGAAATTATTCGATTTCGCGCAACAGCTCGTTGATGACGACGATTATCGAAAAAATCACCCCGGCGCGAAGGAAATTCTGGATCAGCTTCGCACCAAATTGACCGAACTGCGCGTCCAAGGTAAGTAGGCGCATTAGCGCACGACCGCATCAAAAGATGCAAGAAAGGGTTCAGACATGAACAACGATTTTTTGGTGAGCTTGGTTATTGTGGCGGCAATCGCGCTCTTTTCGCTCGTTGCCTTCGGCCGCTTGATCAACTTCTTAATCAAGCGCCATCGTGTCAACATGAAGTTGGCGCAGTTGATTAAGCGTGAATACTACCGCGCGATGTCGAAGTATTTAAAAGACATCGGCGTAGCCAGAATTGAAAGTACAAATGCTGGGCTGACCAACTACATCAACCTGGCTAACGTTCAATTCTCCGATCGTTGTCTGGCGCCAGCCATGATAACATTGCTGCATGGGTTGCTAAAAACCGATCCTGGTTTTTACGCGCAGGCCGTGCAACTGCTGGCAGAAAGCATGGTGCAAACCATGTCCTACAGGCGCCAAGAATGGTTTCTTTGTCGGTTTGCCAAACACCCGGATATTCAGGTGCATCTAATGTACGCGCTAATCCAAGTACGGCAACCGCCATGTTTTGAACAGCAAACTTGAACTGGCATCCCAAAAAGATGCAAGGAGATCCGTTATGACGCCTCTTATCGTTTTCGTGTTCGTGCCGCTGGTGTTGGCAGCAGCGGGGCTGATAATACTCGGCCATACATTCTACTCGCGTCAGCAGGTAGAAAATGCCATTATCGCCTCCAAATGCCGCATGCGGCATTTGACGATGGTAAATAATGCGCGGAGTATCGTATCCAGAAAACGGTAGTTCGCCGCTGATCACCAAGAGAACCCAACGACCCCGAAACCATAAGGAATCGGGGTTGCTTTTTATTTAATTTATCTTAAAAATTTAATTGGTATTAATTAAATTACAATTACCATCAACTTCCACAAAATGATGGGCCTGGCCGGTACTAAAGGCTGAGCATTGATTTTCTTTTTTATTATCAATTGTCTCGCGCGGATTATGAGCTACGTCGCAAACCCAGTCATTAATAATTTTGTTGCTCAAACATGGACCCAGATTCAAATCCTTACCATCAGCCATTTCAACCTGACAAAGTTCCTGGCATTTGACTTGAGCTAAAGCTTTATCCGCGGTTTTTTTCTGTTCAATCGCGGCCAGTCCGGTCATCTGATCAACCACCTGGCAGCCGGTGAGTAAAAAAATTGTACAAAATAAAAATAATTTTTTCATGAATTCTATTTTTGAGTTTTGGTTTTAAAAATCACCCAGTTATTTTTTTGCAGTCTAAATAAAACATAAATACCTTTGAGCTTTTTACCTGTTAGCAAAAATTTTAAAGACTTGGGAGAAAAATCCAAAAGTTTGAATTTCCCCTTGTCCCAAATTTCAACCTGGCCCGCGCCGTAATTACCCCGGGGAATAATCCCTTGGAAATTAAGATAATCAACCGGATGGTCTTCGACGGCCACGGCCAAATGCTTTATACCCGCGGTCAAGGGCACACCTTTAGGCACAGCCCAAGATTTTAAAACGACTTGCCCTTGATTAATTTTTTCCGGCAGTTCCAAACGAAAATCATAATGTAAATGCGAGGCTGAATGTTTTTGCACGACAAATCGATTTTTGCCTTTAATTTTTGGCTCGCCCGCGGGCTCGGGTGTTTTTTGAAACTTTCTTTTTTTCTGATAAGGCTTTAAGGTCATACATTAAAAGCGTAGTGCCAAATGATAAAAAAGTCAAAAAAAATCGACCGGGCAAACCTTGTGAGTTAGACCCGGTCGTAATACCTCCTGATTGATTCTTTATGCGGCTTTGCCGCAGAGCATTTCGAGCGCTTTCAAATATCGAGCGGTTGTCTGCTTAATAATCGAATCGGGTAGTGACGGCATCTTGGATTGGCCATCCCAGAGGCCGGCCGCTTTTTGCGCGTGCAGATAATCACGCACGGGCTGCTTGTCGAGGCTGGGCGGTTCTTGACCCAGCACCCACTGATCCGCCGGCCAGAAGCGCGATGAATCGGGCGTATCAATTTCATCAATGAGCATGATCTCGCCGTTTTTCAGCCCAAACTCGAACTTCGTGTCGCAGAGCAAGATGCCGCGTTCTTTGGCATAGTTCGCCGCATCTTCATACAGCAGTGTCGAAGTCGCGGCAATGGCGGTGACTTCTTTGCCGTTGACCAGACCACGCCGCATCGCTTCTTCAAACGAAATATTCTCGTCATGCTCGCCTTGAGGAGCCTTGGTCGAAGGCGTGATAATTGTGTAGGGCAGGCGTTCCGCTGTCTTCAACCCCAGCGGTAACTGAATACCGCAGACTACGCCGTTGTTGGCTTTGTAGTCTTTCTCGGCTGTGCCGAACAAATAACCACGTGGCACAACTTCAATTTGAAAGACGCTGTCGGCTTTCACGGCCAACGTACTACGACCCTTAAGCTGGTTGGCGTATTGAACCACCTTCGGGTACCTAACCGCGATCTCGTCCCATTCAATGGTAACGAAATGCGTCTTGAGCCAGGGGAATCGGGTTCTGAACCGTTGAAAGAAGAACGCCGACATCTCCGTCAAGACTCGACCCTTCTCGGGTACCAGTTGAGGGGAGACTACATCCAGAGCCGAAAGCCTGTCCGGGGCCACAATCAACATGTGTTCCCCCAGATCGTAGATGTCCCGAATCTTGCCTTGTCTCTTTTGACCAAGCCCGGGACAATCGGTTTCGCGTAGAACCTCCATAGTGTTCAGTTTCCTTTCTTCTCGTCCATGTTTGGCCGCGGAATGGAATCCGGCCACACGACCGGCTTCTCCTCTTTCCTCCGGCTATATTCCTCAAGCAACAGGTTTTGTTCACAATCCCCGGTCATAACCATGACTTCCAGTGCGGCTAAAGTCGCGTTGATTACACCGGCCGCATCCACGCCCGCGCACACTAGCGGCAAACCGGCAGGCACCTGGGTAATCGAGAACAGGGCATCGAGTCCGTCGGGGTGAACCGAACTGGACAAAGGCACGCCAATCACCAGAATACCCTTACCCTTGAGTCCGGCCGCGACAATGCCGGGCAAAGCCGCGGCCATGCCGGCCACGGCAATTACCACTTTCACCGCGGTGGTAGGAATAATCTCCATCATTTCCATAAGTTCCGGCAAATCTCGGTGCGCCGAGATAACTGCCGTGTCATATTCCACCCCGACGCGGTTAACCAGCTCCAAAGCCGGTCCAACCTTATCGCGATCCGACTTACTACCCAAAATAAAGAGAATCCTGGGACCATTGTTTCCCTGCGTCGCCATTGAAGTCTTGCTCCTCTATTTTGGCTTAGAACCCAGTGTCCTTTAGCCAAGACTATGTTGACTGATCCAGAAACACTCTGGCTCAGAGTAAAACCTAATTTTTGTCAAAAAACAAAGTCTCTCCCTCCCCAGGAAAAGACTATAATTGCATAAATACTTTAACTAAATAATACGTTTTTGTCAATTAGACCGTAGTGAGCCAATAGCTTGGCAACGCCTTCAACCCATATCACCAAAAATTTTTAATATTTAATTTCAAAAAATAAAAAGGCCGAGTCAAACGTTGTTACGAATGATCGGCCGTGTGATAAACCCCTCCTTGAAACGACTTACTTCGATTCGAGAAAATCGGCCAACGGCTGATAATAGCTGGCCACCAGACGCGCGGCCGTACGGCGAAGATGGGCACGCAGCGCTGGCGTGATATCGTCGGCATTGTTAGCAACCATATTTATCTTCACGGTTGCGTAATCCGTCGGCTGGCAAAGGACGATCCGGTCGCCTTTAATGGCTTCCAGTGTCGCCGTCGGACCGCCAATGTCCATCTTTTCGATGACGGAGTAAATCGTCGCATTGGATTCTTGCGTGGCGGCATTGAGCGTATAGTAGTTGACAATCAACATGTCAATCGGCTCAATACCCAAACGAGCGAACGTCGCTTGATCCTCGGACAACGATTTCGACAGCAGCGCGGCGGACTTTTCTCGCGAAAGCGATTTGACCCGACCGCCGAACATTTCGCCAAAGCCCAGATTACTGGCCACCATTTTGATAGCGTCTTCGACGCTCAAGTTCGGATCCAAGATATCGGCGTGCTGGGTCTGGACGACAAAACTCTTGGTCAACCAATCGGCCATTTCCACCACTTCCACGCCGGCCACACCTTTCAGACACGTGGCCGTACCGCCGGTACTGATGAACTTCCAGCCACGCTTGGACAAGAATGCCGCGAATTCCGGCAGTCCGGTTTTGTCCGTTACACTCGCCAAACACCACTTCTGATTCATTGTTCGTTCTCCTTGGGTAAACGGCGCCGGAATTGGCGACCGCACCAGTTGATGAGACCTACACTGAAAGCTGAGCTAAACCTTCGAGAATTGCCCGATATGGCTCAAGGGCTGGCCCAACCTCTTCCTGCAAAAACTGATCGACTTGCTGTGGTGCCCGACCAACGAACAAGTTGGGGTCGCACATGGCCGCAAGCCGGTCGTGAATCGGAGCGAAATATTCGTCGCCCAAAATCCGTTCCAACAAATCGTTGGGCTTGCCTTCGAGTTTGAAAGCAGTCGCGGCTGCTTGCGAATGAACGCGCGTCTTCTCGTGACATTCCTGACGATTCGCTCCCGCCTTAACCATCTCAACGATAATTTTCTCGATGATCATAAACGGCAGTTCTTCATCGAGCCGCCGACGGATCACGGCCGGGTAGACGACCAGGCCTTCGCTGACGTTCTGCATGATCCGCAAAATCGCGTCGACTGACAGAAACGACTCAGGAATGGCAACTCGCCGCGCGGCGCTGTCATCGAGACTCCGCTCAAGAAATTGGACCGATTCGGTCATCTCGGTAACGAGGGAGAAGGCCAAGGAAAGCCGGCTGAGCGAGCAGGCGCGTTCGTCGCGCATCGGGTTGCGTTTCCAGCTCATCGCACTCGACCCAACCTGCGTGGACTCGAACGGTTCCTCCATTTCTTTGTCGTGAGCCAAGAGCCGCATATCAAAGCCCATCTTGCTGGCGCTTTGGGCAATGCGGCTGAGCACCGCCATGATCTGACTGTCCACCTTGCGCGGATAGGTTTGGCCGGTAATCGTGAAAACTTTGTCGAAACCGAGGGCATCGACAAAACAACGTTCCATCGCCAACACTTTGGCTTCGTCGCCGTCGAACAATTCCAGAAAGCTTGCCTGCGTTCCCGTCGCTCCCTTCAATCCCCGCAGACGCATCGTGTTGATGAGATTTTCGACGTCTTTCAGGTCCATCAGGAAGTTTTGGGCCCACATGCAGATACGCTTGCCAACGGTTGTAATGGCAGCATTCTGATAGTGAGTGCTGCCCAGTGTCGCCAGATTCTTGTACCGCTCACCCTGCCGACTCAACCGATCAATAACTCTGGCAAGTCCCTGGCTGATCAGGATCAAGCCTTTGCGCATAATCAGCAACTCGACATTATCAGTGGTGTCACAGCTCGTTGCCGCAAGAGCAATAATACCGGCTGCTTCCGAACAGACCTCGCCGTATAACCGCTGATGAGCCATGACGTCATGCCGGATTTCCTGTTCGATTGCGGCCGCACGGGCGTAATCGATCGGATCATACAGATGCTCAAGCAACTCTTCACGCATCTTGTTTGTGATACGGCTGATGCCTTGTGCCTGCTGCGCGCAGGCGAGGAAATACCAAATTCCCCGCCAGCCATTATGTCCGCCGAACTTCTGATTGTCGGAAAATAACCCTTGCATCTCCTTCGACGCATACCGCCCACCCAGGGGCGACTCATAACCATCCTTACTCATCTCTAAAATCCTCCAAGTTGCATGCCGACTCAATAATCGGGGCGTCACATTCGCCCGACTTTATTGCCATATATATTGTCAAAAAAACAAGTCTCTTCCTCCTATTGGAAAAGACTGATTTCCGAAATAAACTTTAACAAAAATGGCCTAAAAAGTCAAAAAAAATCAGCCGTATAAATACTCAACCGGCTGAATTCGCCAAACTCAAAACAGAGTCATTGGACTGTCATTAAGTAACTGCCACAAGTCCATCGAGCTTGTTTCAAACTCAACGGGCAAAGTGGTTACTGACACGCCCTGCTGCTGATAGTGCCCCAACAACGGCGCGGTTTTTTCAAAAAAAATTTTGAGCCTTTGAGTTACGCACTCAATCCCGTCGTCAATTCGGCCAGTCCGATCGCCAGCCAAGTTGCTACTGATTCTGGCCACAATAGTCAAAGGTGAGCATCGCAGAAAGATTATCGATTTGACAGTCAGAATCCGTGACACTATGATCGCTTGTCTGACATCCCGTGGCAAACCGTTAAGGATAATCACATCATTGTCCGTCACGCCCTTATTGGCCATAAAATCACACAGAATCGCTTTGGCAATTGGAAATTGCCCAGGAGTCAACAAAGCGCCCGAGTGCAGCACTTGCCTCACCACTCCGACATCATATGAGTTCAAAACATTCTGCCTGCTTCCGGCTTCAGCCACCCCACGCAATTGGGCGCCAAAATCGAAGTGGAAACATCTTCGGCCATCCAGACCCTTTTCTTCAAAAACCTGTCCCAGCGGCGTCTTGCCCGCCCCAGTCGGCCCAACCAACAATATCGCCTGAAATTTCGTCTTGTCCGCCATCGCTTCATGCCCTCCAGAGTTGAAAAGAACCGTGATCCTAGATATACCCTAACAGGCATAGAACAAAAATGTCAACTCAAAAAAGATTGAAAAAAATGTTAAAGCCTGCTAGAATATCAATGCTTATTTCATAACAATATCTCATGTCATTTTCTATTGGCATAGCGTGAACACAAACCGACATCCAATAAGCCAAGATAATGACAAGTTAATACCATTTTACTTTGTGATTAAGATGCCTGCTCCTCAATATGGGCGAGTCATCACAGCACGAAACGAACAAGGCAGGATTGTCCACTCCACAACTAAACGGCCTTAAATAAAAAACACTCCCCGTAAGGAGGCTTTTTTATTTATTATTTTTTTGCTATCAAACCTATAAACTTTGGGTTAGCATTCACATCATCCATTTCTTTTGCATTCCACCCAGCCATTATTGATAATATAACTGAGTCCTTATTATTTTTATCTAAGATGTCTATTGCTTGTGTTCGGATAGTCAAATATAATGGTTCTTTGTCTGATAGATGGCTAAATTTGAAAATGACCACAACATCTTCAACATTATTAGCCCATACAATAGGCCTATTGAGGTATCGGGCGCTACCAAAATTAGGGAAACACTCCTTTAAGTCATCTTCATTCCATAAATTTCCAATAAACTTAACGGCAGGAGGAATCTCGCCAAATTTTCTATTTGTAAAAGATGTTTTTTTATGGATTTTAATTTCTTCTTTTTCCAATAAATCAATGCGTTGCATCATCAATGTAAATATATGTTCACCCCAATGTTCATAAATTGAATTTACCGGTTGATTTCTAACTATAATCTTATTAAAGAAATGTCTGGTTTTACTAAACAGCACAAAGCCTGATTCGTGAAATGATAACTTTGGGCAGAATTTGAGACCTTCCTGATTTTTAATTGTAATGTTATGATTTTTCATCACACCGGCGGGAAATGATATATTATCTAAATTTGAACTACATTTTGAAAATTTTGGAAAATCAACAAAAAATCCCATTTCATTCTTGTATACACCTATGGTAAACACATATCTTTCGTTAATATAAAAACGAACCCTACTAAGTGGGTTATTATCCAGTATATGATAACTGTTTTCTTGAAAAGGAATCATTATCTGTTAATCAAATAATCTTTCAAAAAAGCTGTTGCCTTGCAATCTTCCTCGTTATACTTCAAAATTTTATCCATCATCTTTTTGTCTCCCTTCAAATATTGTGAATACCATTCAATGGAATTAGCGCCACCTGCGTCTTCTGCTGACCAGTTAAAGCCTAAATAATGGCAGATTGATTTCAGACCGTAGCTTGGAAGCGGAAAATCCGTATTTTTTTTGATCGCCTCGTATAAATCAAACGTGTCCGCAATAAACTGATTCAATACGTCAGCGTCTAATTTGTATCTTTCCTGCAACCTCTTAAGGGTGCTTTTTTCGTGATGGGAATAGTGATATATCGGAGTGCCTTGATTTTCTTTCAAAAAATCCCAAAGCTCCCTTGCGGCCTTTTCTTCGTCATCTAAGGTTTCCGCTAAAATGGCTTTATAGTATTCTTTGCCATTTTCTCTAATCCAAAAACCATACATATAAACAATGTTTTGCGTCGGATCGTCTTCTATATCAAAATGAATTTCTCGGTTGCCTTTAGGAAAGTCAATTTGACTATAAATTACTTCCTTACCCTGTTTATGAACCAATGCTCGTTTATAAATATTGATAAAACTCTTTTCAGCAATGCCTTTAAAATATCCCTCTTTTTTAATTTGGGGTAATTTATCCAGCCACTCATCCAAGGATAGTTTTAGTAATTCATCAATATTATCAACCCCGTATTGTTGTATGCCATATTTGGTTTCGCCAACATAAAACAATAAGGATAAATCATCATTATCTTCCGCCCATTTTTTACAGACGCTTTTCCACTGGCACATTCCGCACTTTCCGCCAATTACCGGTTGGTATAACTCTTTACCCTCGGACATCTGCTTAATTTCGTTAAATATTTTTTTAAAGCTGTCGTCTTCAATATTTAAATTATATTCGAGCGATTGACCATCAATATTAAATATCTTGCCAAACTGGGGACTAAAGCCCTGAACCTTACCTAACAGTAAGGCATAAAAAGTCAGTTGCAAGCTGTAAGTTTTCTTAATTTTACCTTCGTCAAAATCATCTCCCTCATACCCTCGGCCAGCTTTAACATCTACCGGAATATAATAATAATTACCAAAATTCGAGCTGCCTTCAACCTTTTCTAATAAATCAGGACGGCCGATTAAATTGCCGTCCATTAAAACACCTTGATAAATGTAGTCAATCCCTTTTTTCATCAGCTCCAAAGTTTCATCAAAAGTTGTTTTGCCAGCCGGCTTTGATTTACTGATTTCTGCAAATGTTTTATCTTTTTTAGTTTCAAGTAAATATTTTATAATCAGCTCCTCGTGCTGGATGCCTCTATACCAGAGCATTCTTACAAAATCAGAGACCTTGGTTTTTAATGAGAGGTCTCCGTTTTTTTCGAGGTATACTAAATGTTTGCATTGAGTGTAATCATAAAAATCAGTTGCGGTTATATTTTTCATAAATAATTACCTGATTATTTATCCAGAATTATTTTAACAAATCGACCAATACTTCAGCAATGGTTTCACGATTAAACTTTTTATCAATCCAATCGGCATATTTTATGCGACAAAATTTCCAACCTGCAGCCTCAAGAACGCGCTGTCTTTCTTCATCGCTTTCAACATGAATACCGTATGCCTCATCTATTTCGTCCTTGAAATGACAAGGGCCATCACATTCAACCGCAATACGTTTTCCACTATTTGTATTGCTAACAACAAAGTCAATCCTAAAACCACAACTTTCAACTTGATTTTGAATTTTGTAACCTTTTTTGAGTTTGGTTTTTAAAAGATTAAAAAATTCTTCTTCAAAATATGAATCAAATGGTTTAAGATCTGTAGCATAAAAACTAATCTCCCCATTTTTTTCGACATAATCAAGGTATTTCTTAAGCCAAATTTTTTCCGGCATTTCTTTTATGGATAAACTTACAAAACAGTGAACCTGTAGCCTTGCTCTTGAAAATGCGACATTAACCCTCCCTTTGTTGATATCACCTCGAATATCACCACCCTCACCAGTAAGGGGAACATATTTATTTTTTTGCTGCTGCGCTCTTATCACAAAAGAATAAATTACAATATCCTTCTCATCACCCTGAATGCCTTCGATTATACTTACCTTGTAGTTGTCTTCTTCTTCTTTTAATCCAGCCTTTTCAAACAGGTCTCGAATATATGTTGCCTGAGCATTAAAAAATGATAAAATGCCGATAGATTTATCACTATAACGGGTGTCACTACGTAATTCCATGAAAAGATCTAATATCGCCTTGGCTTCGGCCACATTCACATTGTCAGAAAATTCATCATTCCAGTCAGATTTTATTTCATGAATAAGCATTACGCGATTCGTGTCCCCATAAGTCAAATAATTACTATTAACTGGAATCAATTCCTTGCCTTTTGGCTTATAGAAATAATCGTTACTGAAGCCAATTAACTCAGATGGGGAGCGATAATGATATCGAAGAGGCCTGTCCATAAAACCTCGTTTATATGCTATGTCTAAAACGGACTGAACCGCTGAGCCAGTCGCTTTTATTTGTCTTTCTTCCTGTATTTGGTAGCGACGAGCTAACTCATCAAAAACACGATTTGATTTAAACATTATTGTGCTATCACGCATCTGCTCACTATCACCCACAAATAAAACTCTATTAGTTCGATACATTACTGGCAAAGTATAGGCAACATTGCATTGGGAGGCTTCATCCAAAATTACGTAATCAAAAATTCCAGCCTCAAGTGGAATAATACGACTTGCGTCATCAAGTTCCATAATCCATATTGGGATTAAGTCTAAAATGGCATTAAAATTATTTACATCTTTGCGCAGATTATCAAATGTTTTAAAAGCTTTTTTTGATTTTCCAAAAGCGCTTGCAAGTTTTCTTACTATTTGTTTAATTGTTATGCCTGTTTTCCATTTTTCAATAATTCCCTGGTTAATAATATTTTGAATATAATTACCAACACGCTTAATTCGTTCTTGTTCGGCATTTTTTAATGCCGATGAAATTTTATTTATGCTTTCTGTTTTTATCAACTTTTTTAATTCTACTTTTATCTCATTAACTCGTAGAATCTTTCTTTTTATTTCTTCAAAATTTTCACCGTCGACCTCTCCAATTATACTATCTAAAATTTCAAATTGGCTGTCAGATACGCCGCAAGTATCAAGTTCGTGTAGTAAAATATCAGCATTATTTTTTAAATGTTGGATGTTCTCGAAATAGCAACAATAATCATAAAAATTTTTAATTGTTTTTGCTTGCTCATTTCTTGATATATTGCTCGCCAAAATTTTATCAACGTAATCAACAATCTCGCGTGGTAATTTCTGACGAAAACCTCCGAGCCGAATGTTACGTCTAACATTATTTATTTTACGGAAAACGTTTGAATGCCGATCGTAACCAGTTTTTGAAATATCGTCATAAATTTTCGCAATTATAACTGAAAAATTTTCGCCATTTAAGTCCAGGCTTGGAAAAATCGCATCATATTCTTTTTTTTCTTTACTTTTGTGATATTTCTGAATAACGCCCTCGAGCATCTTTATTTCTTTTTTAGAGTTTTTTATTTTTTGCCAAATGACAGAAGAACAGTTATTTGCAAAACATTCAAGATCGGAAATATTTACGTCATAATCTTTTAATTGGATCAACTCTTTTTGTAAATTATAAATAATTCTTTGAATAGCTATAACATCATTAAGAGCATTACAATTTTTTTCTTTTACAGCAACAATTTCATCGATCGCCGGCATTGAAATATTACCTCCATTATATTCAACTAAATGTCTCCTCGCATTGAATTTATAGCCAAGTTTCTCAATATGGGCCCCAAGGGCGCTCAATTGGGGTGCAATTCCATCTGCTTCATCCTCTTCCCCAATCTGTGCAGAATTTGGATTAGGCAAGTAACCAAAGAGATATTTTACATTTAGCTTTTTCAATTTATCTTTTACTACCTTAAGAGCTTGGGCTTTTTGGCTAACAAAAAGAACTCGATTACCTGTGGCAGCGAGATGACAAAGTATATTTGAAATTGTTTCTGATTTTCCAGTTCCAGGTGGCCCCTGAATAATTGATCCTTTATTTCCAAGAATTGAAAGTGTTGAAAGTTGATATTTGTCGTAAAGAAATGGAAAATATAAATCTTTTTCGTGTGGAGCTTCGCTTTCTATGTTTAGCTCATCATCCTGCACCCAACTTGTCAGGGCAGTTTTAGAAAGTTCTTCTTCGGTCAGTTGTGTAAGCCTTGCTAAATCTTCGGCAAGAAAGTAATTTGCTTTCGGACTTAACGCAACTTTAATTTCTTCAAGAGAAAAAGATTGTTCATCAAAGTTTGCTTTTTTTAAGCGCAGTTGCGCCTTAATCTGATGCCAAATGTCTTGAAAAATTTTCAAGTCAGTTATAGGCAGCGTTAGTTGTCCCTCAATCTCATATCTTCCCATCTCTTCTAAGAGCTGAAAGTATAAGTCTTCACCGAGGATCGGCTCCAGCATTCCAATATTTACTTGAACTTCAGGATCAACAAAATAAATAGAATATTCTTTAGCCCCAGATTTCTTGTTAAATTCCTGCTCAATCTTTACAGGCAAAGAAAAAAGTGGGTATCGATCAATTTTGGTTTTTATTGGTTTTTCTTCTTCATCATCCTCTGGCTCTCCCAATGCAACAACGTCATCATTTTTTTCAATGGGTATCTCGATTTCAAAATATCCAAAGCTTAAAATAATTTGTTTTGTGTATTGATCATTACGATTCTTGTTGTAAATATCTTCTATTTTATTTGCCAGTTCTTTCTCTTTTTCATAATTTTCTAAATCTTCTTCCGGCACATCTTTGGGATCGAATTTATAAAAAGTTTTCAAGTCAATTAACTCTGCGATTTTTCCGTCGGCATCCCCATTTAAAAGACCAAGTAATCCAAAATATTCGGTTGGTATGTTAACAGAATATTTTTGCTGCGCTAATGCCGTGCGCTCCCTGGTTAACTTTACATAACCAAGGCAATATTTAATAAAGTTGAGCAACTCATTATTCATAGAATATAATTCTATCGTTTATTATACCCTCTCTCCATTGATTGTCTTGGCACATATGGGCTTGATTTTTGGCTAAATTATTACTAATATTATATCATTAACGCCCCTTAATTTCAACCTCGATTAAGACCCTCCAATATGAACGAAATTGACCTTTTGGAAAAATACTACCAATCTGCGATTTCTCAAGACAATGAATTTAACTTTTTCTTAGGCATATCCGATTATGTCAGTTTTGTTAATGAAACCCCTGTTTTTAATCAAATCGTCAAAGAGAACATTGTATCCCAGAGAATAAAGCTTCAGAACGATATAAAATTACTGCACGACAAGGCGGTTGCCGAAGAAATTGAAGCCGCCAACAGATTGATCAAGATTTTAGCAGACAATGATATTAAATCACCCGAGACGGATGAGTGTCTAAGAGAGATAGATGACAGCATAAATAACAGAGTAATTAGCACCCAGACTAAGGCCGAACAACTTGCCGACTCAGTTGGAGACATTATCAGCTTTTTAAAAAATAGTGACCGTTCAGACCTGCTGACGGATTTTGTGCAATTTTACAAGGACGAGCCCAGAGTAATAAAAAAATATGTTTATTCAGCAACCCTACCAATTTATTTTGAAAAAAGTAAAGAATTTGAAGAGCAAAAACAAACTTCAATATGGGGAGCTTGGAATAATCTTGCTCTCGTGCATTTAGCTATTACGCAAAAGAACGAGGAAAGAAAAAAATTATCCGAGGATAAAAAGTCATTTTTTGATAGCTGGAATTTTAATATGCTAATTGGTGAGATGGATAAAATTCGTGGCGACAAATATGCGCAGGTAAAATATCATTTTTTTGATAAATCAAAATATGCCTCTTATTTGGATAGGTTTCATAATTATATGCTCAGATACATAAGCCAGAGTAAGCCCGCCCAAATATCTCCAGTAAATTTAACCAAGTTATCTTTTTTCCCCGAAAATGGATTAGCCGAATTTCGGGACATTCAAGCCACTTTTAAGTTTGGCAAGAAAACTAACGTTTTGCTTGGCTATTTAAATTCTATAAAAAATACTCCTGTATATTTAAAAGAAATTCAAGAGAATTGCAACTCACAGATTGCCATTGAAAAGCATAAGTTTAAAAGCGAAAAAGATGTCAGGGATACGATCAATGGTCTCAAGGAAAAACTCAAGGTGAAAGAAGGTGAATTTTTTCCCATTTACAATAAGGGAAAACGCTTTATTTGGAAGGAAAACTAAAATTCACTTTTCTCACTTTTCTCACCTCTATTTTTAACAATCAATAAGGGTCATATAATCGTAACATATAAGCTACGATTATTTTTAATTTTGAGAAGTTTTGGGTCATTGCCTTGTTTTGGTTTCCTTGGAGGGTCGCTGAAACGGGCAATGGCTCAAGACTTGACCCTCCGACAATGGATACGATTAAACTAAAATTTCCATACACTAACCCCGATTCATCTTTTTTTTGCGATAAAGTATGGGGCAAGGAAGTTTGGATAAATAAAGCTTGGCGAGAAAAGCAAAAAGCCCTCGGCCTTTACGTGCCAAGGTTTTGGGTTGAGCCGGATTTTAAATTTTCCGAAAAGTTTTATTTTTGCCTTGAGTTTTCCGCTCCTAAACTAATCAATGGTAATAACATTATTGAAATTAAAGAAGGCCAGTTTGATCAGCTTGTGTGCGGCATTAAAGATTTTTGCAAAAGCATCGGTGATCTGGGGTCTTTAGTATATTCGATAAAAATAAGGCATTGCCAACCGTCGCTTATAGCCATTGGTAAAAATATTAACCTCACTGGCTTTTGCTCCGTCAATAATACCTTAAAAGTCTTAAAACCGTTTGACTATAAAGCCAACACCGCCCAGAGATTGGTTGATTTTTCCGATTTTAAACACGGCGGAAAAGAAGTAATTTATAGCACCAGATATGAAACGTTTAAAGCATATGACAAGACCAGGGAAATATTAAATAATGCCGAATGCCAAGAAGAAAAGGCTATCGCTGACTTAATGCGCCAAGGAAAGTTTGAAATTGATGGGAATTTAGCCAGTGAAAATTTAAGGATAGAATTGACTTTAAAAAATAGCCGAAAAATCAAAGAGAAGTTCGATAAATATCTCAATGGTTTAACCCCCACACTTGAAAATATTTTTAAACAAGATATTTGGGACAAAATTTTAAGGGATCAAGTTGATAATATTTTTAATCACCCCCTGCAAAAAATTATCATTTTGTCGCTGGAAAAACAGCCGGTCATTGATAACTTTTTAGACAATCATTATAAGCACATCCAAACCAAGGCCACGATCAAGCAACTGATTGGTGACTTAAAAGAAAACGGCTTAGCCGAAACACGCCAAAAATTTCTAAAAGGATATAAAAGCAGACAGACTTGGTATAACTACCTCGAACGACTGACCGAGCTGCAAAATCACTTTGACTGGCAGGCACTGGGCAAATTAGATAACGTAAAAATTCATCGGCATATTTTGCTGCAATTTGGAATAACCTCAATAATTCAGCAGGAGCTCGGCCTGAATTTTAATACGCCGGTGTCTAAAAATATAGGCACTAAGCAACGTAATACGGTATGATTCCGGCTTTAAAGAAAAAACTAATTAAACAAAAGCAAGTGGCAATAAGCTACGAATTTATTGATAAGCAAACGGAAGATAATGAAAATTTGAACAAAGCTTTTGATATTCTTTTTGAGGAGGTTTTAAAAGAAAACTGTGATTTGACAACTATGGACAATTAAGTATATAATATAAACATATGGAATTTCTCACATTAGAAGAGGTGGCAAAATTTTTCAGGGTTAATCCCCGCACTATATTGCGCTGGCTAAAACAGGGCAGTCTTAAAGGATATAAATTGGGAGAAGGCAGGACGGCTTTATTGCGTATTCCCAAATCTGAAGTGAAAAAGTTTATGGCCAAATATAAATATAAAACATAAGGCAATGGAAAGTATAAATGAAAAACAATTCCGATTGATTGCCACTTACTCAAGGGTGTCTACGTCTCACCAAGAGGAGCAACAGACAATTCAAAACCAGTTAATCTCGCTCAAAGAATTTGCGCAAAAAAGGGGCTATACTATCGTTGAAGAATACATTGACGACGGCTGGAGCGGCGACATTCTGGCAAGACCGGCACTTGATCGGCTAAGACAAGACGCAAAAAATAAAGTATGGGACGCCATACTTATTTATGACCCTGATCGCTTGGCTCGCCGCTATTCATATCAGGAGTTGATTATGGATGAATTAGCTGAGGCCGGAATTGAAGTAATGTTTATTACCGTTGCCGCACCCAAAAATAGCGAGGATAAAATTTTGCACGGCGTCAGGGGTTTGTTTGCTGAATATGAAAGGGCAAAAATAACCGAGCGCTTTAGATTGGGCAAATTACGGAAAGTAAAAAATGGACACATTTTAGTCAGCGAACCACGATACGGCTATACTTATATCCCCAAACAAAACGGCCAGCACGGATATTATGAGATCAACCCCGAAGAAGCACCAATTGTCAAAATGATTTTTTCGTGGGTTGCCGATGAAGGTTTGACCTTAAGGACGGTTGTGAGAAAACTGCAAGAGGCCGGAATAAAGCCCCGTAAGAGCAAAAGGGGCGTTTGGAGCACCAGCACGTTAAGCACCTTGCTACGTAATCGTGCTTATATCGGAGAGGCCTGCTGGGGCAGTTCTTATGCCGTAGTCCCCGAAAAACCACTCAAACACGAGAAATATAAAAAAATGAAAAAAACCAGCCGGAGGAAGAAACCAAGGGAAGAATGGATTACAATTCCAGTGCCAGCCATTATTTCTCAGGAAATCTTTGAAAAAGCAGGGCGACAGTTAAAAACAAATTTTGCCTTATGCCAACGAAATAAAAAAAATGAGTATTTGCTTGCGGGTAAAATTTTCTGCGCTTGCGGAAGAAAGCGAACTGGAGAAGGCTATGCCAACAAACACAATTTGTATTATCGTTGCACCGACAGGACTTTAAGCTTTCCTCTACCTCCCAAATGCGAAGAGAAAGGCATTAACGCAATAATTGCGGATAAATTGGTCTGGCAAAAAATAACGTCGCTAATGAGTTCTCCTGCGTTAATGACTGCTCAAGCTAATCGTTGGTTTAAAAATAGGCAAACTAAATCCCAAGCCACGCTAATTGATACTGACTCTTTGAATGAGCAGGTCGGCAAACTTAAAGGACAAGAAGAAAGATATAATAAGGCATATGGCGCAGGCGTGTTTGATTTAGAACAGCTTAAGGACTATACGACGCCAATCAGACAAAAAATCAGCCAGTTTGAAATTCAGATCGCTCAAGCCAATAATAACGTCGGTCAAAATCAACTAATACCCCCAAATAATAACGAGATGGAAATATTTGCTAAAAAGGCAAAGGAAGTATTAAAAAATTTAAAATTTGCAGCTAAACGTGAGATTGTGCTTAATACTATTGAAAAAATCATAGGAACAAGGCATACTTTACAAGTATCAGGCTATTTACCCTTAAATCAATTAAATCAATATGTCGAGTTCAAAACTCTCGGTCGGCATTGTTGGTTTGCCTAACGTTGGTAAATCAACTTTATTTAAAGCCCTAACGAAAAAACAGGTTGACGCCGCCAACTATCCTTTTTGTACTATCAACCCTAATGTAGGCGTGGTGGCCGTGCCCGACGAAAGGCTGGAAGCGTTAACCAAAGTATCCAACTCCGCTAAAACAATTTTTACCACCATTGAATTTGTCGACATCGCCGGCTTAGTCAAAGGCGCGTCCAAAGGTGAAGGTTTAGGCAATCAATTTTTAGCCAACATTCGCGAATGCGACGCCATTGCCCAAGTCGTCAGACAATTTTCCGATCCCAACGTGGTTCACGTTGATGGCCAGGTTAATCCAGAATCAGACAAACAAACTATAAACTATGAATTAATTTTGGCTGATTTGCAAACTTTGCAAAAAAGAATTTCTAAAAATGCTAAAGACTTGCACGGCAATGTCAAAGAAGCCAAAGAGTTAGCCCCGATTTTGGAAAAATTAAAAACCGGTTTGGACGCGGGTAAATTAGCTTCGGAAATTTTAGATGACGCCAAAGAAAAAGAAGCGGTTAGAGATTTGCATTTACTGACCATGAAACCGATGATTTATGTTTTGAATGTTGATGAGGATAAAATTTTCCAGGAAACCGATTATATCACCATCTCAGCTAAAATCGAAAGTGAGTTGGCGGAGTTACCGGATCAGGAAGCCAAAGAATATTTAAAAGAATTAAAATTGGATGCCAGCGGTTTAGATCGACTGATTAAAAAAGCTTATGAAACCTTGGACTTAATTACTTTTTTGACTTCCGGTCCAACGGAATCAAGAGCTTGGACGATTAAAAAAGGCACTAAAGCTCCACAAGCGGCCGGCGTAATTCACACGGATTTTGAAAAGGCTTTTATCAAGGCCGAAGTGATTGACTGGAAATTATTTGTTGAAGCTGGCGGTGAGGCCAAAGCCAAAGAAAAAGGTTTAATTAGGACTGAAGGTAAAGAATATATTATCCAAGACGGCGACGTTTGTCATTTCAAAGTCAGCGTGTAATTAATTGGCTTGCCTCGCCGGAGGTCGCCTTTGGCGACCGGAGGCGGGAGACGTTTGTCATTTTAAAGTCGGCGTGTAAATTTTTTATAAATACCTATAATGACGTCCTCCCCGCCCTACCGGGCGGGGTTTCCTTATGCTCCGCTACTCATGAAAATTCGCCAGTAATATCAGGGTGTTGTCTTTGAAGTTGATAAAGGCATTTGATTAATCCCGACCTAACGTAATATTTTAAAATCTTCCTGCGGTATTTTGTGCCCCAGACAACATGATAATTGACTTGATAAACACTATGATTTAGCTGGCGAATTCTCATGCTAACAGCTTAGCACACTACGTGTGCTAAGCACATTCATCCCCGCACTTAGTCGGGCTTTTGCTTCAAAAGCCCTCCCTCGTGCGGGGTTTCCTGTTAGGTATTAAAAAACTGCGACCGTCGGCCGCAGTTTTTGTTTTGACAATTTAACTAAAATATTGCAAGATATATAACTAAGACATAAGCCAAATTATTCGAACAACGACTGTCTTAGTTTCAAATACCTGTCCATTGACAATGAAACGAGTTAAGGCTCGCCAACCATAAGGGTGAAAATCATGGATCAAAGAATCAAGGCGGCTCAATTCGCCGAGGCCCAAAAACTTGTTGAACAACTCAATAAGTCCGGCCTCACAACTTTTGTGATGCAGGATCGCTATTTGGATCTTGAGCATCTGGTTCGGGCAATTGAAGAAGGCGGCGGCGACCAGGTGGTCGGCGTTGAGCGTGATGGTCTTGTCCCAATGACCAATCGTGGCTTACTCCCTGTTTTGGCCGATGACCGGGGTATTAGGTTAATCGGCCTCTGCAGTCATAAAGAAGACGGCCAAGTCCAATCGGCTGAAATTCTTTTTGACAGCATTTCTGATTACTTTAACATGGCCGGGTTAAACCTGAACAACCCGCCTCGCAACTTCATTATCATTCCTCCCGATCTCTTCCATGAATTGATCCAACGCCGGTTGCTTTTTGATCAGGATTCACGCCGCGAGTATCTCGGCGTTTTGGAAAAGGCGCAACCAGCTCGGACCTTCGTGGAATTGGTAGAAACGGCGATTGACGCCTTAGCCACCGACATTCACCTTGAGATTGGAGATAACCTTCCCCTGCCTGAATGCTGGCAAAACTCTCTAGGTGAACGACTAGCCGTTGGCAATGCGGCACGTATTCGTTTCCGAATTCAAGGTGAACTGGAAACTACCAAGCATATTTTGCCAAAAGCATTCTACGTGCGCCTGGTCGGCGCCATTAAGAGCATGACCAACATGAAGCTGGAGGAACATCGTCTTCCCCAAGACAGCAAGATCTGTTTTAACCAGGATTTCTTCCTGCGCTATTCTGACCTGGCCAGCTTTCAAGCCAAGCTCAGTAATTATGAGTTGCGAGTGGCGACTCTGGCTCCGACCGGAGGTGGAGAAAATATCACTCTGCGAATATTGGAGAGTCGCGGCAAGATAAAGAGGCTCGACAAACTCATTCGTCTGCCTGACGTTTGCGCTCGGTTTCGGAAGCTGATTACCCAACCTCAGGGTTTAATTGTTCTGGCCGGACCAACCGGTTCAGGAAAGACCACCACGCTCTATGCGGCGATTGGTGAGGTTAACGAACCAACGGTAAAAATCATGACTATTGAAGACCCACCGGAGATTAACTTGCCGGGTGTCATCCAGACGGAGGTAAAGGAATCAATCGGCTACACGTTTGCCGTCGGTCTCAGATCCTTTCTTCGACATGACCCAGACTACATCTTTGTTGGTGAAGTCCGAGACCAAGAAACGGCCGAAGTGGCAATCCAAGCCTCAAACACCGGCCATCTGGTTTTTACGACCATGCACGCCTTGGACAGCATCGGCGTCGTCAACCGTCTTCAGGGTTTAGGTATCAACCCGGCCATTCTGGCTACAGCACTTTTGGCCACGATGTCACAGCGCCTTATCCGCACGGTTTGCCCCAAATGCAGCGAGCCAATACCTGGCAATGAGCTGATTGTGGAGCTAATTGGCGGACAAACGCCTCCCGTGGTTAAAGATGCCGTCATCTACGTACGTAAAGCCAACCCCAAAGGCTGCGCCGAATGCCTAAGGGGTTTTCGTCAGCGCGCTTTACTACCGGAACTATTTGTTCCCTCGCCCAATATTCTGGACCACATTGCCCTGAAAGGCGCCAGCGAAACGGATCACTTGCGCCAAATGGCGATTCAGGAAGGGTTTAAACCGATGGCCTGGCAGGCGGTGATGTCAATCCTCCACGGCTACACCACTATTGAGGAAGTGATTACGTCGGCGGTCAACACCGATCAGATTATGCGTTGCGGCAAAATGATTTCCGAAACTATGACAAACCAAGTCGGATCAATTGTCGAGCATCAACGCAAAAACTTCAACATCAGATACTAATAGCTCGTTATTACAAAACTCCGTCAGCGTTACACGCCAATGGAGTTCTTTTTTTAAAAAATTTTATTCAAAAATATAAATCTGTCTCCAAACTTTTTGCGTATCTCGGCTATAGATCAATTTATCCCGATTAACTTGAGTAAATCCCAATTGCTGAATTTTTGATAAAATCGGCAGTTCTAAAACTTGATTATCAATTCTAAAAGAAGGAAAAATTATAACAATGCGGCCGCCGGAACTTAAAATTTTTCTGAATTCACCAAAGGCCTGAACATACAATTCACTTAATTGCTCCACAGTTTTTTTAACTTCGAATAATTTTTCATGCCCGCGTAGCGGTGGGCCTAAAAATGGTTCAGCTATAATCGCATCAACTGATTTGATTTTTACCGCTAGATCCCGGACATCGGCCTGAAAAACTTGTGCTTTGGCTTTAATTTCCAATTCTGAATTTTTTGCTAACCAGGCTAGATTCTCTTCAGTATCACTAATCGCCTTCTCGGAAATATCACAGCCGATAATATTTTCAAAACCCAAAAGCAAAGCTTCTTGAATAATTGTACCGGAACCGCAAAACGGATCCAATAAAACTGCGCCCACTGGCACCTGTGAAAGATTAATCATAATTTTAGCCAGCTTCGGCGGCATCATACCCGAAACCAAATCGCGACCCGGTCGACCGTAGTCTCTAAAGCCATATTCCTCAAATTCCTGCACCGCACAGGTTTTGGCTAAATATTTGTTGGCAAAAATCATAAATTCTTGAACTTTATTTTTTGCCACCACCACCGAGGAAAGAGTTTTTTCTTTACTAACGACCAACCGACAACTGACACCGGCATTTTTTAATTCCGCTTTTACCTCCATGCCCAATTTCCAAGGTTTGCTTTCATAAAAACTTATGCCAAAATTCAATTTATTTTCTGGTTTATTTTCCAACAAATCTTGTACTAAAATTTCTTTTTTTACTCGGTCACCAATAATCCTGCCGATTTTAATCGTGCCGCCCAATCGGCGCATAGTCGCCAAACAGTCGATTTCTTCGTTTTCTAAAATTAAAAAAGCATTGGTTTCTAAAACCTTTTTGGCCGCCGGCAAAACGGCCATAATTTCAGCCGCTGACAATTTTGGATTATGACCTAAAATGAAGACGTATTGCATAAAACAATTATAACAGTAAAATGGGAAAATAAAAACGGCTATCGCGCAAACGACAGCCGAAAAGTTTTGACTTCAAGTCATGGATTAGGGTACGAGTGCCCGCGCGGGCTTCTGGTTTAAGCGTTGGGAAATCCTACGCGCCAGGTTTTGGCAAGGAAAGCCTGATTGGCTGATTTCTTTAATCCAAGGCAGCTCCAGCAAATTGTCCAGACAATCCGGTCCCGGTGGCTCAATCTGCAACCATACCTGTGGCTTGAAACTCAGACTGGCCATCTGAGCAACCAAAATGACGCCAGTGAGCGTATCATTTCGTGTCGCCTTTTGACCCCAGGTCGAATTATCTGAATCAACACAACCTGAAGCTAAAGTCGCAGAGATAAGGGCGGCATCAAATTGACACAAAGCCATACTGTTCAAGGCAGCCAACGCGGTATCTACCGCGACCACCTCAAATCCGCACCCAGCAAACACCTCAACCAAGTCGTCCTGTTTGGCGTCTTTGTACGCCAGTAAAATTATTGGCTTGCGCCGCTCCCCGTTAGCCGCGACTGTTGCTGGCATGACGCTCGACCTCCTTTTCCCGGGTTTGATCAATAAACCACGTTTTCACTTCCAAGGCCAAGGCGATGGCATTGGCGCAGCGAAGTGGAAAAAGTTGTTGGACGAAATCAAAGCCGGAATATGATTTCCAGGCCTCGTCAGGGTCATCAGTAACCAAAACCCAAACGGGAACACGCCGATCATCGGGCATGTCTTTGATGTGCTGGAGTATTCGCAGCACGCCCTCACGGCCGCCCTGGGAATCATTCCGCTTCGGTTCCGGACTCATGGTCTCGGTAATCACCAAACCGCCATAGCAATTGTGGTCAAGCTGGCTTTGAGTAAGAATGTCCGTAAAAGCATTGCTTAACTCAAAACCAAAACTTACGAATGTCCTGGTGTATCGTGGATTATTCGCCAGACCAGCCCCGACCAAAAGAAGCGATAGGCCTGACTGCCCATCGCCATTTTTTGGCCTCTCTTTAGTCTTTCTGCTTCGAATTTTCAATTTGGCTCTCCCTCTGGTTTTCGTCTTCTGGTTCGTACCACCTGAAAAGACCTGCTCTTTCAAAATGGCACATATCAAAAAATACCAAAAATCGCGATTCTTGTCAACACAAAAAGACCGCTGGCGCGGTCTTTTTTCTACGAGTCGTATTAGAAACGTCTCATTGGGCGGTTTTGTTTTCTTTTGCGGTGGCAATCACGGCAAAAGATCGGCCGATCACCATCCGGTTCGAACGGCAATTCGGTGATGGAGGCGCCACATTCTGAACAAGTCCAGTTACCTTTAACCATTGGGCGCTGACCGAAATCATTTCCATTATTCATTTTAATTGACCTTTTGTTTTGCTAACTCTTGGCTGAATATATTGATTTAGGGCAATCACTTGCCAATAAATCAAACTATCGGGCTCTAAGCTAAAACAAAACTTTATTAATTATTGAATTAATGATAGCATATATAGCGTAATATGTCAATTCCAACGGTATCTTGACTAAAAACCGCCATTGTGATAATCTATGATTGCTTAACAACTAAGCCTTTTCCCTGCCGCTTTGTCGGCTATAACCTTATCCCATTTCGGTGATAAGGAAAGGTGTCATCAAACAGCTCAGCTGTTTGTTCAACATTGCGCCAGGAAAAGATCCGGCGTTTTATTTTTTGAAAATTATTAATTAAGAATTTAATAAAAAATCATTTATTATGACCAAACACTACGAATTGCTTTACTTGGTTTCCGCCAGCTACACTGAGGACGAGCTGCAGCCGATTAAAGACAAAGTCAAAGACTTATTGAAAAAATTTGGCGGCGAAGTAACTACTGAAGACAGCTTGGGCAAGAAAAAATTAGCCTACCCAATCAATAAAAGCTTTCAAGGCTATTATTTGATTTATGAATTTGATTTAGACGGCAGCAAATTAGCCGAACTAAATAAAAATTTGGGTATGACGAATGAACTTTTGCGCCATACTATTGTTAATAAAAATTTCGAAACTCCGAGCTTGGCCAAGCTAACCGAAGAACGCGCGGAAAAAGAAGAAATTCAAGCTGCCGAAGAAAAGAAAGAAGAGAATAAAAAAGATAAAATTAAACTTGAAGATTTAGATCAGCGCTTAGACGAAATTTTAGATGGCAACATTATCTAAAACAACTATTGATTGTTAACCAGGTTTACATACAATCAATATGGCGCGCTAAATCATAACTTAAAAAATATGAATCTCAACAAAGTCATGCTCATCGGCAATTTGACTCGCGATCCGGAGAGTAAAACTACTCCGAGCGGCCAAAATGTCTCAACTTTTAGCATCGCCACCAATCTAGTTTGGACTGATGCCAATGGTGAAAAACAAAAAAAAGTCGAGTACCACAATATCGTGGCTTGGCGCAAGCTCGGCACGATTTGCGCTCAATACCTGAAAAAGGGCAGCAAAGTTTACCTTGAAGGCCGATTACAAACCCGCGACTGGGAAGGTAAAGACGGAGTCAAGCATTACAAAACCGAAATTGTTGCGGAAAACATGATTATGTTAGATACCAAAGGCGGCAGCAGCGCCAGTTCTTCCGGCAGTTCAGCCGAAGATTTTGCTCAGCCGGACGCGCCAATTGGTGATGATGAAATCCAAGTCGAAAATATTCCTTTTTAATAAATAATCAAACGTGGTCTTCCGGCCGGTTTCGGCCGGAAGACCAATAATCAGCAATTATGCCTAAACCAAATCAAACTGTAACCAAACCAAAAAATTGCTACTTTTGTCTGAACAATGTCAAACACATTGACTACAAAGACATTACGACTTTGAAACGCTTTGTTTCTTCGTATGCCAAAATTGTTCCTCGCAAAAGAAGCGGCGTCTGCGCCAAACATCAGCGCAAATTAGCCACTGCCATCAAACGCGCCCGCATTATGGCCTTGATGCCATTTACTAATAAATAATTATCAACCATGGCAATCCTTGGAACTTTAAATGACATCAAACAAGGCATGACTTTGATTTACAACAATGAGCCGCACAAAGTCGTTTTGGCCAAATTCGTCAGAATGCAACAACGCAAGCCGGTCATGCAAACCAAGTTAAGAAATTTAATCACCGGCAAAACCGTGGAATATAATTTCAAACCAGGCGAAAGAATTGAAACCGGCGATTTGTCTTATGCTAAAGTCAATTTTTTGTACGCGGCCAATGATGAATATTCATTCATGGACAATTCCACTTACGAGCAAATCAGTTTTAAAAAAGATCAGCTGGGCGATCAGGTCAAATATCTTAAAGAAGGTTGCGAAGTCAATTTGACTTCATTCAACGAAAAGCCGATCAATATTGAATTGCCGCCAAAAATGGATTTTAAAATTACTAGCGCGCCGGAAGCGGTTAAGGGTGATTCTTCCTCCGGCCGGGTAATGAAAACGGCCGAAATTGAGACCGGCTATGAAGTTTTAGTCCCGCTGTTTGTCAAAGAAGGAGATGTGGTCAGAATTAATACCGAAACCGGCGAATACGTGGAACGCGTAACCAACTAAACCAATCAAATAGCACGAAAAAATCATCCCGCGCAAGCGGGATGATTTTTTTTGTTTACTTTTTAGTGGCCACTCAAATACATTTTCATGCCCTCTAAAATTCCAGAAACAAAAAACTGATCTAAATCTTTCTCGGACAATCTTTGCCAAACAAATCCGTCGTGTTCTTGGCTAATATTTATCTGGCCGGAAATAAATTGGGCTTCAAAAAATAAATACAAAATATGAATATCCTGGCTAGCGCCGGTTTTGTTGGCCGAAATCAGATGCCGACCCATGGCCACGGGCTTAGAGCCAATAATTAATTTAATTTCGCCAATTTCTTCGGCGATTTCTCTTTTGATAATTTGCTCAAACGGCAAAGTAAATTCTTCCTTATCAATCCGGCCGCCAGGTAAATCATAAAAACCGGCAAAACTGCCCTGGGGATGTCCGTTTAAAATTAAAATTTCATCTTGGCTATTTTTTAAAATAATTTTTAGGGAAACTTGGTAAAAATCTTTTTTAGGCATAAATATTTTGAAATTATTATTGACAAAAAATAAAAATCTATGCTAATTTTAATTATCTTTGGATTTCTTGACCGTATGTCGACCGAAAGGAGGGTGAGTTGAATGAACACATTGAAAAAAGGTGCGATCATCGCCTACCGCGAAGAAGTCGCGAAGCGTTTAGCCGTGCTGAGAGCTTCGCGAGACGATCTATCAAAAAAACTGCTGGCGGCCATCCCAAATGACCTGAAGCCATACTTCGAGAAAGAGAATTCAATTATTCTTGATATCTTGAACAATGGTCATACTGAACGTGAATGTGACCACAATCATGTCAAGCAGCTCAACTGCCGCGACCTGAAAACCGTGCAACGCCGTTTTGACACTTTGAACCTCGCCTGGGAAGGGGTAATTCAAGTTACGACGACGGTAAAAGACGGCTATTGCCTTATAATAGCTTTTCAGGCAATCTAGGCAACAAATGGAGGATGTTTGAACTCTCGCAGCTGGGGCCAGGGTTCTTTTTTTATGTCTATTTAATAACTTTTACATTAGCGGGCAAACCTTTCATTATTACATCAAAATCATGAACAGAATAGTTATTCCCGGAAATATTCAGGGTTTGTAAATTTTTTAAATTACCCATTTCATTAGGCAATCCTGTGAGTTGATTATTGGACAAATCTAAAATCTGTAATTTTGATAATTGGCCAACTTCAGCGGGAACACCGGTCATTTGATTGTTATTAGCTTTTAATACTTTAAGATTTTTTAGATTTCCAATCTGGGATTGAATTGCACCGGTCAATAAATTATTTGAAAGGTCTAACTCTTCCAAATTAATTCGGTTAAAAACATATTCCGGTACTTTGGTTAACTGCTGGTTACTTAGATCTAATTTATTATTCGAAGCAGTTTGATTGGTTGACGATACAGTTGGTTTCTGAGACACACTAGATTCTTGCCATAGAGTGCAGCCGTTTAGTAACAAAGTTAAAAGCATAGCCACAAAAATTGTTTTTTTCATAAAATTTTTATTTAAAATTAAAATTTTTCCAAATACAAATGCTGTTTGAGAGTATAAATTAAAGACTCGTTCTGTTCATTTTGATTTTTTTTAGATTCACTGTCATAAAGCCATTGCAAATAACCAGAATCAATCCGATTAATCTCTTCGAAGGTCTTGCCCCGATATTTGCCGAAAGAAATGGTATTTAATAAAATTGGCAAATTGGTCAATTCCATTAGTTTTTTGAAAACTTGATCATCATTATTTAAACTTAATTTAGTCTTAACTAAATTTTTTAAATATTCAAACAATTTTTCCAAAATCAAAATATCTCCCAAAGCATCATGAGCCGTTGCCTGAGGCAAATCAAAATTAAGATAATATCGCAAATATTGCAAATCGTAACGCTCGCAATCAATTAGATGTTTGGTAACGCGCAAAGTGTCAATGTATTTTTCTACCGCCACATCTTCATTATTCAAAACGTTGATATCAAATAAAGCATTGTGTGCCACCAAAATCCCTATTTCTAAATCTCTAATTAAATTGATCTTTTCTTGGCTATCAAAAAAACTTGGTTTATCGGCCACCATTTCATTAGTAATATGATGTGTCGCCATGGCACCATAAGAAATCAAGATCGGCGGCTTGAAAAAAGCATTAACTACCTCGCCATTAGTGAAATTTTTGTAAGCGAGCTGAACCAAACGCGAATTTTCATCCAGCCCGGTAGTTTCGGTGTCTAAAATAATGATCTGTGACATAAAAAATTTATTTAGAACTAATCTTAAATAAATGAATTTCAATTTAATAAACTCAAAAGCCTAGTATCGCTTTGAAGTCCTTTTGCTTACGTTGTCATCTTCACGGCCAATCTCGTCATAATCTTGTGGGTCATCCTCACGATTTTCGTCCAAATAATCCTGGACCAGCAAGGGCAATAGTTTCTCCGAGTCAGGGTGGCTATTACGTACCAGATGTTTCTGCTCAACTTGACCCCTGAACCAAGCCGGAAAGGTCATACCGGTATCAATCCACTCCGGCATCTTTTTAATCGTTGCGGCCAAGTCGTCAGTAATACCCATCACCGCCGGTACATCAGCATTTGTTCCCAATCTTTTTAAAACATCATAACCGCCGCGCAATGATTTGGGCGCGAAATGAGTCGGAATAAAAAGCCCATGGCGCACCAGGCCTAGAATATACCCACCCTTTGAATCACCATACATATAATTATCTTCAGTTGATCCGCCTTCAAAAAAATGGTACATAAATCTACCCTCTTCTAACGGTTCACGTTTTCGCCGACTGATAGCTGAATGATACCAATTATAGACATCGACAGCCGCTTTTTCACCTTCATTAGCATAAAAAATATCGGTTCGTTCGAGCCCAATGGGTATTTTTTCTTCTTCGGGTGATATATCAGTTTCTATATCATCATGACGCGATTCTATTCCCTCCCCAATTTCTTCACTGATTTCTCTTTTGGCGCGATTTTCTGTTTGCCAAAAACTTTCATGCTTGCCCATATAATTAAATAATTATTATTAGTCCCATTATAGCGTAAAGTATCAGACGCGGCAATTAACAACTTGGCCATGATTTTATTTTACCAAATTAAATTATTTCATTGACAAAATGGTTTAAAAGATTAAAATAAAAGCGTTACCACCCAAACCAACAACGTTCAAAAACAAGGATTACTACCATGGAAAATCACTCGGACATTCAGCATATTGGGATTATTACCAGCGGCGGCGACGCCGGTGGTCTTAACGGCGTCATCAAAGGCGCGGTAACCATGGCTCACGCGCTGGGCATTAAAGTCTCGGTTATTCCCAATGGCTACGCCGGTTTGTACAACCTGCTTGATTTTGGCGAGCTGACCGTACTCAGTCCCGAACGGGTTGATTTGATTGATGCGTGTCTGGCGGGATCAGAAGCGGGCCATTCCCGCGTCTCAATCAAAAAAATCCAGGACGAGGGCAAGTACGAGCACATCAAAGCCGGCCTGCAAAAACACGGACTTGACGCGCTGATTATCAGCGGCGGCGATGACACCGGCAGTGTCATGGTTGATTTGACCAAACACGGCATTCGTTGTGTTCATGCGCCCAAAACCATGGATTTGGATCTGCAAACCTATTCGGTCGGAGCCGACTCGACCATCAATCGCATTGCGCGATTCTTGGCCGATCTAAAAACCACGGCGCGCACGCACAACCGTTGCTTCGTAGTGGAAGTCTTCGGTCGCAACGCGGGCCACACCGCTTTGCGCGGCGGTATTGCCGGTGATGCCGATTGCATTTTGATTCCGGAAATTCCGGTTGACTTCGGCTTGGTCTATGCCGATATGAAACGCAAACTTTTTAGACGCATTGCCCAAAGCGATGTCAAAGCCGGATCATATTCCATCGTCATGGCCGAAGGTGTTACTGATGCCCATGGCGAAGAATTTACGGACGGCTCGGCCGGAGTTGATGCCTTTGGCCATAAAAAGCTGAATGGAGCCGGCAAGTACGCCGCCAAAGCTTTGCAAACACTCTTGAACCAGGATCCGGAGGTCAAAGACCTGATGCAGCGCGAACACATGTTTGTGCCCGGCATCTATGAAGCGCCCGAAGTGCGCGACATTTTACCCAGCCATTTGGTACGCTGCGGGGATTCATCGGCTTTGGATGTCAATTTCGGACGCGAAGTCGGCGGGGCGGCTGTGATTCTCTTGGTCAACGGCCACAGTAATGTAACGGTGGTTGATGTACGCGACGATGGTCTTATCCGCTATCTTAATACGGAAAAAGCCATTCAGCAGCGCGGCGTCAGCCTGGAGATGGTCTCATTCTATGAGGCACAAGGCATTTGCTTCGGACGTAAGGTAGTGCCCTGCACCATGTCTTGCTCCTCAATATTGCCCGAAGAATATATCCAGCGGGTCTACTAGACCCGCTGCATTTGCTAATTATCGGTCCTTCAACTTTGAAGAACTTTTTTTTATTTAAAAAAATTAGAAAAAATATTTTTATAAAACCTTGTCAAAACCAATAAATTGTGTTATGATACTTGAATTAACCTAGGCCAAAAACATGGCCTAATTAATTTTTCAAAAATAACCATCAATATGGCCGAAGAAGTAATTTTGAGATTTAACGAAGTTTCGTTTGAATATGCTTACAACAAACCTCTACTCGACGAGGTGAGTTTTAACGTCCGCAGAAAATCAAAAATTACTTTAATGGGTCAAAATGGCGCGGGTAAAAGCACCATTTTTAATTTAATCCAGGGAAACATTAAACCCAAAAAAGGAATGATTTCTATTACCAACGACGCCAGCATTGGTGCCGCCGCCCAAACCTTGGATCGCTCAGACTTTGATTTAACTTTGGAACAATATTTTGCCAAAGCTTTTAAAGTTGTGCCCAATAATTTAAAAAGTCGGATCAGTAAAGTTTTAGAAGCCGTTAACTTAAGCATACCGTTTGATCGCAAAGTGGGCGAAATGAGCGGCGGTCAGCAGGCCAGATTGCTTTTGGCTTTTGGCTTAATTCAAGATCCGGATATTTTACTTTTAGACGAACCCACCAATAATTTAGATCAAGCGGGCATCGATCATCTTATTACCTTTTTGTGTATGTATGAAAAAACCGTAATTGTGATTTCTCATGACGCGGACTTTTTAAATTGTTTTACCGACGGCGTTATTTATTTAGATGTCCATACTCACAAAATTGAAACTTACAATGGTGACTATTATACCGTGGTAGATGAAATTGCCAAACGCATTGAGCGTGAACGCATGGAAAATGCCCGAGCGCAAAAATTAATTTTAGATCGTAAAGAAAAAGTAAACTTCTTTGCCAACAAGGGCGGGAAAATGAGAAAATTGGCGAAAAAATTAAAAGAAGAGACCGAGGAACTCGAAGATAGTATGATTGATATCAGAAAAGAAGACAAAACTATTAGAGATTTTGAAATCGAGGCGCAAAATATCATTGGTCCGGTCGTAACCATTAAGTCCGTTTTGACTTTTTATGGGCATTTGCCGTTGTTAAAAGAAATTGAATTGGTCATTAGAAAAAAAATGCATGTCTTGGTCACCGGTCCTAACGGTGCGGGCAAAAGTACCTTCTTGCGCTCACTGGTGGCCAATAAAGCTGAAGGGGCGCAAATTACCGAAGGCGTACGCGTCGGATATTACAGTCAGGATTTTTCTCAGCTTGATTTCAATCAAACGGTTTTTGATTCGCTTAAAAGTGCCTGCGCCTTAAGCGAAGAAATAATTTCGGAAGAAGCCATGAGATCGGCGGCCGCCGGATTTTTAATTACCGGAAATTTAATGGGTCACAAAATTGATGATTTGTCCGAAGGTCAAAAAGGTTTATTGTCATTTGCCCGATTAGTTTTAATTAAACCCGGACTTTTAATTTTAGACGAACCGACCAACCATATCAATTTCAGACACATTCCGGTTATTGCCGAGGCAATCAATAATTATGACGGAGCGATGATTATGGTCAGCCACATGTCCGATTTTGTTAAAGACATTAAAATTGACGAAACTATTGATTTAACCAAATATTAAGCTTTCACAAAACAACCCGTTTTAGTGGGTTGTTTTTTTATTGATTGTTTTTAATTAATTTTAACTTGTTAACTCGAGATAGCTTTTTTATTTTGGCCTCAGCCCGCGATGCCGTGGAGCGGTTGCGGAATTTTTTAGTGTAAACCAATTTCACCGGCCGCCGAGTTCGGGTGTATTTGGCTCCGATTTTTTTATCATTATGCTCATTAATTCGCCTGGTCAAATCAACGGTAATTCCCGTATACAAAGTTTTGTCGGCACATTCAATAATATATAAATAATACATAATTTAATCATAACAATAAATATAATAATTGTAAAAATTAATTTTGTGTAATTATTATGTTTTATAATTACCATCAAATTGCCATTTATCGGGATTATTTTGAATATAATTTACAATTCGCAAATAATCGTTTTCATCTCGGATAATATGTTCATAATAATTACGTTGCCATACCGGCGTTTTGGAGGTTTGGCGGATAATATTTATTTTTTTGGTGGTAATTGATTTGAATCCACGAATAATTGATCCGATTGATTGTGATGGCGAATCAAAATTGTTTATCGTGTTTAATTCATCCGTTGGGGCGTATTGCCATACGCCCCTACAACTGTTCTCATTGTGATATGGCCATACGCCCTGGTTATCGGCCTTAATAACAATTATACCGTGGACATGATTTGGCATGACAACAAATTTATCAATTTTAATATTACGCCGTATTTTTTCCGTATTTAACCATTCATCTTCAATAACTTGACCTAAATTATTTAATACGACTTTATTATTGATTATTTTTCCCAATATACACTTTTTTTCGTGAACACAAATGGTAATAAAATAACACCCCGGCTGAGAATAATCAAAACCGAATAAACGAATTGACCGGCGCCGATGAATTAACGGATTATATGTCATACAAAAAAACGCCAAAATGGCGCTTATTGATTTGATTAATTATATTATTATATTAAAAAAATTTTTAAATTCTGTCAATCAAAAAACCACCCTGGTTTATCAGGGCGGTTTTTAATAAAATTTTGATTATTCTTTATCTTTGGGAGCCACGCCTTCTTTAACTTTTTCCCAAACGCTCTTTTTAATTTCCGCAATCATCGGTTTATTTTCTCGTAAAAACTGTTTGGCATTTTCTCGCCCAACGCCCAACTTGGTATCGTTATAAGTGTAGGAATTGCCTGACTTATTGATAATGCCATAAGCTACTCCGGTATCCAAAGTATCACCCGCAATCGAGATGCCCTCATTATACATAATATCAAATTCACAATTCTGGAATGGCGGCGCGACTTTGTTTTTTACGATTTTAGCTTTAACGCGATTACCAATCATTTTCTCCCCCATTTTTATTTGAGCCGCGCGACGCACTTCAATTCTGACTGAAGAATAAAATTTAAGCGCGTTGCCGCCGGTGGTGGTCTCTGGATTGCCAAAAAAGATACCAATCTTTTGCCGGATTTGATTGATGAAAATAATTGTCGTATTGCTTTTGGAAACAATACCGGCTAATTTTCTAAGCGCCTGGCTCATTAATCTGGCTTGCAAACCCATATGTGAATCACCCATCTCGCCTTCAATCTCAGCTTTTGGCGTCAAGGCCGCCACTGAGTCAACCACAATCACATCAATCCCATTGGAACGAACTAAAGTCTCAACAATTTCCAAAGCTTGCTCGCCGGTGTCGGGCTGAGAAATTAATAAGTCCTGAATATTAACGCCAATTTTTTTAGCGTACTCCGGATCAAGAGCATGCTCAGCGTCGACAAACGCCGCCAAACCGCCAAGTTTTTGCACCTCCGCTACAATGTGCTGAGACAACGTAGTTTTACCGGAAGCTTCCGGACCGTAAATTTCAATAATGCGGCCACGGGGCACGCCACCCACACCTAAGGCGATATCCAGCGACAAACAGCCGGTGGAAACTGCTTCCACTTCCATGCGCTTGGCCTCGCCCAATTTCATAATCGAACCTTCGCCAAATCTGTCTTTGATTTGGTCAATGGCCTGCTGAGCCGCTTTGAGGCGGTCAGATATTTTAGACGCGCTAGTTGATTTTTCGTCTTTTTTTGCCATAATCTTTAGTTAATATTTAAATATTTAATCTGCTTTTTTGTTTACCACAATTTGCCGAAAAATTTTTCCTTCACGGCCGTGACGCGTAATAGCTTTAAATTCAATTAAATTCGTACCTTCTTGCAATTCAAGCGTTTCACTGAATTTTCCACTGGCATCAATCATCACCTGCTGACCATTAATTTCCAAAGTGGTTTCCTTGCCTACTTGCCCGGCCACATCAATATAATTTTGTTCAGTAACCAAATCACTGACTGGCTGGCTGATAATTAATTCTGGTGGCGCCATAATCGCTTTAATTTTAACGCCCAAATACAATAGACAAAACAAAGCCAAAATAATTACCGCGGCACTGCGCAAAAGCTTGGGCGTGGCCAGTAAGTGAACCCGCGAAACTCGTTCCACGGGTTTTTTATGATCAATGGCATTTTGATTTTTGGTTTTGGAATAAATCGTCTGTTCGCTGGCAAAATAACTCAAGATTACATCAGTCTGCAGTCCCAAAAATTTGGCATAGGCTTTCAAAAAACTTTTAGCATAAACTTCACCCGGCAATTTCTTATAATCACCCTCTTCTAAAGCTTGCAAATATTTCGTAGATATATTGGTTGCCGTGGCCGCTTGCTCTAAGCTTAGCTGCAAATGCTCGCGCTGCTCTTGCAGACGTTCACCGATTTTCGGCGGATTGGATATTTCTTTTGTTTTAAAACTAACCATAACTAATTATTCCTCCTGATTTTCAATGTTATCTTCATCTAAATCCTCTTCATCTTCATCGGTGGGAAATTCTTCTACGCCTGGATCAAGCGTCCCCTGAG
>Ga0172381_10000491_pt1 | contig 47594 bp, 75 predicted proteins | sample Leawel6488metaG_FD_119754 | JGI IMG/M metagenome (GOLD analysis project Ga0172381, IMG submission 119754) | Leachate microbial communities from a municipal landfill in Southern Ontario, Canada - Leachate well 64-88 metaG | ecosystem: Engineered > Solid waste > Landfill > Unclassified | place... | reverse complement strand
CTGTTCCGCGGGCGAAACACTTTGAGCTTGTGATTCACCCTTTATCTTACTCTGTTTCGCGGGCGAAACACCTTTCTTACCCTGATATTTATCATAGTTGGTTACTACGATGCCGTTTGGGGTTATCTGAACCATCCCTTTGTCTGCAAGCTCTCTCTCCCGCCTCCAGACCTCTGTAGGGGACATCTGGAGTACGTTGGAGAGCTGACGGACGGAAAGGTCGACAGTCCCTGCCAGTTTTGTCCCAGGGGGGTTCGCCAGTATGATAGCTCCCACAAAGAACTTGAACTGGGAAGGCGTCATCTTTTCAGCTAATATTGCGGAGTGGATTTTCACCCACCCGTTTGATTTACGCGACACCGGCGGTCTCCTCTATCCTTCATTTACCGCCGGCTATGACGGCTTTTCTTCTTCGGTCTTGTGTATTTCCTTGATGGCCTGGTAGGTTTCCCAGTAATCCCTCACGTTATCTTCGAATGCTTTCCTCGTTGCGTACCCTGCTTCACGGTAGACCGAAGCAGGCTGCAAGCCGAAATCCATATTGCAAGCTCTCAACAGGTCATTGACGTTCTTGAGATTATCCTTCGTCCACACTATCTTCTCGCCTGCCGGGTTGCTCCGGCGCTGGTCGAGCTTCCGCTGGATAAAAACAAGAGCACCTTTTTTCGTGCCGCCTGTCGTTACCCAATCGTTCACCGACTTCACACCGAGCAGCTCATGGACCGTCGGCTCGTCAAGTCCCATCCGGTTGCACTCCCCCCAGAATCCAGACCAGTCAATATCCTGACCGGCAGGTTCCTCATGGGTAATTCCCCCGGCGAACAGCTTCTTCAGTGCAGAAGCCACTCCGGGCATGCCGCGTGAGGCATCGACTTCGGCACGTTTGGACGCCATCTGAAAGAGGGTATTCGAAAGCTCACCTACTTCCGCGTTGAGAACACGGTACTGGAGGCTTTTCCCGGACGAACGTGTTTTGAGCTTTTTAATCTCATCAGTACCATATCCGTAGTTTTCCGGGTCGTATACCCAGCGGTACTTGTACTTCGTTTCCCGTGTGGATGCAGAGCCTATACCGGAACCGATTACCGCCCCGGTATTCCGGTTGATAAGCGATACCTGGATACACCACGCGATGAGGTCTTCTTCCTCCGTGTGCTCGAGGACGTGGTGCTCCGGGTAGCAGTTATAGGCGGCCATTATCTTCGACGCGCCCGCATCCCACAGCCCCATTCCCTGAGTCCCGGGGGTCTGCCCGTAGTCGATATCCTTCTCGAGAACCTCGGATACCATCTTCTCCGCCATCTGAACGTTATTGACGGTCATTGCGACGGAGTTCTCCGTGATGGAGACAGACCGTTCTTCTTGGACAACCAGTTCATTGCCTGCCATAGTCTCTCCTCCTGCAAAATAGGTTAAAAAAATACGGTCATTCGACCGTTATTCGCTGTAGAAAAATCTGACGCCATTGAAGTCACCGAACTGGGCGGTGATATGGTTTGCTATGAGTTCCTCAACGGTTACACCACGCTTCCGGGCTTCGATTGCCAGGAATTCGGCGGGAACCGTGACCTCGAAGGAGTTCTTCTTGGGGTTGATTCTCCTCACCAGATATTTCTTTTCAAAGACGTTGATTGATGCTCTTTTTTCCGCCATCATTTCTCCATGTTGGCCGGTTCTGTATAGTAGCCAGACGTGGCCAGACCCCCGAGAGAGGGAACCACGGATTCTGGTTTTTTCCGGTATCGTCAATCTTCACTTCTTGAGTCTTTATCATACCCTTTTATTTACTCTCGCTGGGTATCGAGTTAATCTTATCGTCGTGAATCTTGAGCCTTTAAATTTTTGCGGATGCAATTCACCCTGTACCAACGGCTTTCAGGACCGTCGTTAGATATACAATTTACTCTACACTGCCCAGTAGAAGGGCTCTCGCACTCTGATTGTTTACGCTACCAAAACCGGCTATTCTGTTTTTAATGTTCTCCTATTTTAGGTTATCTGGTGAGGTTACCACTGTTCCAGATAAATGTCATGTCCTTGTTTTTTTAATCCCGTATTCCAGTTTTCTTTCATACCTTCTTTGAACATAATTGCCGATTCTTTACGTGTACTGCCCCTCCGTTGTAGTTTTGGCTCAAACCATGTATTAGTAATCATCCACCAGACAGGAGCAATCAACCACGAATATTTATCAGGTTCATACAATCTACTTCGTTCTTTTTCAGTATACGCATTGTGACCAATTATTAAGTCATACCCCTTTCCCCCAAAAAGAAAACCAGCTATCCTTGCTCCGAGTTCTGCGTGTCGTTTCTTTTCATCGTAATTGTCAAGATAATTTTTTTCTAAATGTCCTATATCATGCAGGATAATGCACACTGTCTCCATAAAATTTGGCAGTCTGTGGTACAGTTTTATCCATGCAATATAAACCATCAGGCTATGTATCTGAGAGTGGCAACCAAATAACACACTCCATGTTCCTTGTTTCATTGTTACCGGCCAGAGGGTGTTCCCTCTTTCCCTCCACTTCTTGTCCACGTTCGACATCTTTGCCCTAAAGATTCGACTAAACCAGTATGTTTTCACAAACTAAACCTGTATGCCCAGTCTTTTCGGGTGACCGGTACCGGGTCGAACTATATGACGACAAGGTCCGTGGTCGCATTTATTACCTCAAGTCGCTGCTCGATGGTATCCAGAAGCTCCTGCCAGTGCTGGAGACCTTCGATGCGGTCGCTCTCGTCATAGAGACGGATGACATGGGGCGGTTTTTCGCCGGACTGGAGCTGGACGTTCCGCTGGATGAGCATCAGGCGACCATGACCGTATGTGTCGTTGAGCGCCTGGTACGTTTTCTCCATTGTCTTGCCCAGACCGCGCCGGATGATGAGAAGGTCGGCCAGAATGTAATTCCGGTTACCGATGGTGACCTCCGTGCTGAGGTTGGTCGTATCCACCCGTTTCTTCAGATGGATGTACTCCTCGAAAAGGTCATTGTTCGACTGGATGAGAGAATTGACTTCCTTCCGCTGGTCGTCTTCCGAGCCGAAGAAAGGTTTCTCGGTGGAGACGAGTGAAGCGTACTGGGTAATTCTCTCGGTGTTTCTTCCGATGTGCTTCTCGAGGATTTTGAGCTTCTTCATCCCCTCGATGAGCTTCATAGGTTCATTCATTTGGGCAGCCCCTCCTTAATGTCGTTAGCACATAGGTTAGCACACGGATAGAATTCTTGTCAAGGGGTTTTCGGAAAATATTATTCGCTCTCGTCGCAGTTGATGATGAGGTCTCCCTCTTCACTGAACAGGAGGTCACACTGCTGTTTGCCCTTGAAGGCCGCCGGCACGCGGTTCAGTCCGAACTTCTCGATGTACGGGAATCCCTCTTCCGTCTCCAGGTCGATGAGGTCGACTTCCTCGATGTTGAACTTACCTTCTGAAATAGCGTTCTTGACTCTTTGGCAAGGACCGCAACTGGACGAGACGAACACTTTGATTTTTTCTTCGGCTGATTCTGTCATATCTACCCCTTTCTCGGGTAGCAAAAAGGGGGGGAGCTACTCCCCCCCTCTCTTCTTCCTGTAGAACTCAGGTATGCAATTTTTCATCTTGTCGACCAGCTCTTCCCGGGAGATACCCTTCTTAATCCCGCAATACTCGTTTGCCTCACGCACCCGGCTTTGCTGGGGAAGAGTTTTATACCTCTTCGGTCTACTGCTTACGACAAGTCCTGATTTTCCGCCGGCCATATCTCACCTCAGTCCTAGAACTTCGATGAAATGCAGTCCTTCATGGCGGTGACCAGGGCGCTCCGGCTCATGCCGGTGTGGATGCCGCAGCTCTTGGCCGCTTCCTTGACACGCCTCTGCTGAGCGGTCAGCGGATATTCCTTGGGAAGCCGGGACAGGACGAATCCGGCATGCTGCCGGGTCGTGATGCCCTCGAGGCGGTGAGCCTTCGGGCGGCTCTTGACGTAGTACCCGGAGAGATTCTTAAATACTGCCATAGTTTTCCTCCGTATCGATACCTTTTATCAGAGCCCTGAAGATACTTTCAGGGTCTATCAAGGCCTACTTCTGCCTATCCTTCGGGCTGAATGGCCTCTTCGACCGCTTCATCGTCTATTATAACATCATTGGGAATGATGTCAAGCGTAACCCAGAGTTTGCAATGACGACATTTTATCTTGAGAGCCCCGATGATGACCGCCTGGTACATGAGGAAATGACCGCAGTTCGGGCACCGCATCTCCTGCATCTCAATTCCCTGGTCTTCGACATCAAGCCTGGGTACAGCCTTCGGTTTTATCGGTACAAACACCTGCTGTCTTATTCTTTGCTGCTCAACCATGTTATTCTCCTTCCACTCCGCAGGGGCATATCCTGGCGAATTCCTCATCCGGCAGGACGAGTTTCTTCCGGCCTATCTTTACCCGGACTCCGGTCTCTTCGACCTCATCGATAACCTCGGCGCAGACATCCGCGATGTCGGTATCAGCCGGAAGTTCCCCGGACTTTATGCGTGCCGTCACATCACGGACACACGGATTAACGCCGGCTTTTTTTTTACCGACCTTCCCGGCTTTCGGTTCCTTCGGAACGGAGCAGAGCTGGATAGCTTCCTGCTCGTTCTTGGCCTTACCGGAACAGAGCTTGGCTCCCACACAGAAGCGCAGCTTCCGGTCGGGACCGCCGCCTTTCATATGGGGAATCATACACTGAGTATATGCTTCTCTACCTGCCATTATTTACCTCCGCAACCGGTTATCGCATCGACCAGGTTGGCCGATATCTCACTGTACTCCGCCTGGACGTTCATTACCTCGCACCACTTTTCCCAGTCAATGACATCCCACATAACCTTGTGCGATTCCCGGTACTCCGGTGTCGTCATCGACCGGTGATTGGCCGCGTCATCCCGCATGTGACGGGAGATATAGCTCCGAACATCATCAGGAATACAAAACTCTCTTTCAGCCATTGCAGCCTCCTATCCGAGTATCTTCGAGCAGACGATAGTATTCCAGTCTTCGGTTTTATCGGGGAACTGGTCGACCGTCCACGGCTTCGATGTCTTATTCTTTGATTTTGCCTGCTCGGCAGCAAAAGTTAAAGCTGCCGGTATACACCCCTGGTCGAGATTTCCGACATTATCGATACCGCTCAGGAAGAGTGCTGCTTTCCGAATCTTGTCCTGGTCGGCAATGGGAAGGTTCTTTCCGGTGGAGCCGGTGAGAACACATGAAAGGTCTGTTCCTTGCTCTGTACATTCATCGAAATCGAATTCTCCGACGATTTTTTCCCCTACCTTGAGACGAAAGAGCTTCGTTTCTTTTTCCCCACTATTCATTCCCCAAGTCAGCTTCGTCTTCCAACTACCGTTCTCGAAATTGGTAGCGGTAGCCACGAAATGATTCTTCATGATGTTATCGGCTGCGTATCCGCTCTGATACAGGGTGCCTTTTTTGCCGAGGACTCCTTGACAGAAGGCGACGTTCTGGGCACTGAGTTCGGTTAGCGTCTCTTGAATGTGACATCCTCCGATGAACTCGCCGGGGGCAATAAGCTGCATGGCCTTGACCGCAGCATCTACCTGCTGAAGGGGCTTCGTAGCCACCTTGTTGACCATCTCGCGGGCGCTTGCCTTCTCGATGGAGTAGTTTGTCGATATGTACCAGGCAACGTCCGGTACCGATTTACCTTCTTCGAGCATCTTGTCGGCGAGCTTACGAAGGTACTGCTGGAATTCCATCGGCATCGTACTCAGCGCGGTCAGCTCCTTCTGCCGGTCAGGCCGGTAGATGTCGTAGAGCTTCTTCACCATTTTCTTCAGTTCGACATCGGGTACTTTGCCCGAGAAATACTCCATGAGGGCTTTCGTGGACCATCCTGCCAGGATGAGATTCTTGATAAGCTCATCGGCAGTCTTCTGACCAACCTCAGAAGATTCTTCGAGTTCTTTCGCATACTGGAAACCAAGTTTGGTGATATACTCGGACAGTGCTTTGTTATAGGTAATGTGGTACTTTTCAGCTACCCCGGCATAATCACCCATACCAGTCTGACCAGGGCCACCAACCGAGTCCATGACCGCCTTTATCTCTTTGTTGATAATATCAAGATGCCCAGGTGAAAACTCGGAAATATCGCTCGTCTTGGGTAACTCGCCTTCTACCTGCTCGCCAATAAAACCCTCATGGGCTGCCTTATCTATTTCTCCGGTTTTGTACTCCTCGGTAATAAAGGCTATCGTGGCAGGGCTCATCTCGAGACGCACCCACATAACAGGGAAATATCCAATTACCTCATCAAGCGATTTCTCTTGGCCTTTCCACATCTTGATGTAGTTGGCAAATTTGGAAATAGTCTCGAAAGGAAGGTCGGTGAGCTTCATTTTCTTGGGCTCTTCTTCTTCGTCGTCTCTGCTTCTGTAATCGCTCTGGATATCTACCACCTTTTCCAGAAGTGTCTGGTCTGGTTCGAGACCATAGGTACCGTATAAAGTGCTTATCACCGAATTGGCGTCATCTTCAGCATGGTCAAGGATATAATCGTCGACCTCAGCCTTTACATCGGGTGTGAGTTCTGCGTAGGTTGTTTTATGTATCTCTGCGGAACTCACCGGTACGGACTGGCCGACATTCCAGCTATATTTACCGCTGGTCAATTCCCAGAGTACGTGGCCTTGCTGGGTAAGGTCATCAAGTATTCTCTTCACTTTAGCAATAATTATGGATTTTCCTGTTTTCTCCGCCAGTATGGATGCAATCTCATTCGGTTTGAAGAACGTGCCGGGAGAAGATTTCAGGACTATCTCAACACCGAGCTGGAGCGAAGGGTAAACCTTATTAAAGGCTTCAGGCATATCCGGTATCCACGCATACTCATTATCCTCTTTGGTTACGAGACCTTCGACGACAAGTTCATCCATAAATTCAACTACGTAACTCGGACTCGTACCTATTTCTGCTATATCTGCGAGGGTCTGTATAATTACGTCTATGGTGAAATAGCTGCCAGGCATACTTTTCAGAATATTTATAATATGTTCTTTCGTCTTTGATATCTTCTTTTTGGCGGCTACCAGAACATTTGCCTCGACCATCTGGTCGTAAGCGAGAGAGTAATTGAGACCGTATTGGTCCTGGACTTTCGTCAGCACAACCTCGGGTCCATTGCCTTCTATCAGGAGTTCGATAACAGAATCTTTTATCTGCTCCTGCTCCTCTGGAGAGAGGTCGTCATATTTTTTCGCAATCTTCTTTTCGCCCGCCGGCAGTTCACCTTTCCTGATTTTGATTTTCTTCTCGATATCAAGCTGGAGCTTAACCTGAAGAGGGGTGAGCTTCGGGAACGTCTTGATAATTACCTTCTGGACTTTCGCCAGGGTTTCCTCGTAGGTTTCACCTTTCTGATGACCTTTCAGGAGCTCGATGTTCATAAACAGGTGAGCGAGCTCTTTGCATTTCTGGGACATCTTCTTGTACGAAGCAGCGTCCTTGCATTTCTGAAGGAGTTCTTTGTCTGCCTCAACCTCAATCGCCATCTTATCGCACTGTTTCTGCTCGTCTTCGATGAGCTGGTCGAGATTGACCTCCGGCTTGTATCCCTGCTTCCAATATGTCTCAATTACATTGGTAGCGGATACTTTTGAAATCGGTGATGTCTTTAATTCTTCCCACGCACTCTTGCTGGTCAATAACGTGATAAGGTCGAGAGAATGACCCTCGGCGATAAGCTCTTTTATATGTGCGCTCGGGATAGAGAGTGCAATACCGTCCGAAGTTATGAACGTTGTGAGCGGTTTGTGCCATTTGAAATCGGTCTTGCTTACCTTCTCACCCTTAAAGTAGAAATCAACAATTTCTTTAGCTTGAATCGGTTCAAGTGCAACATGGTCCACCCCCGCCCAGCATTTGTTATCACTCAGCTTCTCAATCAAACTCGCCGGTGAAAAAATACCTGCCGCAAGGAGTTCGATAATGTGCTCTTTCGGAATACCTACACTTTTACCGTCTTCCAGTACATACTGTGATATCGGAGAGTGCCAGGTAAATACCTTAGCAGGCTCCTCTTTTTCCTCGTCAATTTTGCAGAACTCCTTCCAGGCAGCCGGTGTCGCCGGCCAGACCGGTTCGACCTCGAGGTTATCCGCCTGTCCATAGGCGTAGTCGAGAGCCTTCTGGTAACAGCTCGAATCTATCATTTTGATGGTATGAAAGTACGAGAGGAATATTGCCAGTTTTGTCAGGATAAGCGGGTTATAAACATTCATCCGGGTATAGGTTTTACCATCGGACGAACTAAACCCGAATTTCTCTTCAATCATTTTACCCATCCCGGGGAAAGTAGCCATGGCATCCGGGAGGGTGATGTAGAAACTTTTGCCTTTTGAATCGAAGGTAAGAAAACCGCTATCACCCATCTTCAGATGGCTTGTAGAAGAGGATACCGTTGCAGGCGTAACCTGAAAGAAATGGACAATCTGCCCATTATCGCCCAGAGCCTCATTCAGTATTCCCACGCAAAAAGCCGCCTTCAGCTCAGTCGGCTTACCGGACACTGTGAAATGGCACCCTCCGATATTGAACGGAGCTTTCTTCTTCCCGGCAGAACTCTCTTTGATGGAAGCTAATGAAACCTTTACTTTTTTACCTTCACCCGGTAATTTCGCTCCGGGCTTGAAATCCTTGAGGGCGGATGCCCAATCTTCTTTTGTGAACGGCCACACGTTGTTCGTGTAGGCATCCTTGTTATTCGGAATCTTGTCTATTACCTGCTCCACATAATCAACTGCCAGGGGAATCTGTTCAGCCGGCAGATTATAGGCCTGGTGGAGGCTCGAAAGGAGCATCGCCAGCCGGCGCAGCTCGTCAGTGGAAACAGTCTTCGTGCAGGCTTTACCGGTGCAGGTGAAATTCTTCTCTGTCAACCTTTTGATGACTTCATTTGCGAGCGCCGGGTTATGACTGGCACCCTGCAAATCGATGTTTTTGATAGTTACTTGGAAAGTACCAGCCTTTATCGGAGTTACCAGGATATTAGCGATACTATCTGTCGTCCCATGGAAGAAATGATTCAGCTCACCGATAGAATTGAGCTTCGCATTTATCTTACTTTGGGGGTTGACGCGAACACCCTCGCAATAGGCCAATGTCCCTATACTCGGGGGCTCCTCATCGGAAAGGTCGCAGCCGCCGTACTCTTTACTTGTTCCCAGAATCTCGGCGACTTTATTCTGCTCGAGAGAAAGACCGGGCGGAATAATTCCCTCCTTCTTGTACTCCTTTTTCAGCCAGGTGGTATAAATCTGGGACTGTTCGCTCGCAGTTTCCCAGGCATTGTCGATGAAAGGTTTTATTTTCGCGCTTCCCAGAGATTTGCTACCGCCTTTCAGGTTCGAGAGAAATATTGCCAGCAGACGTATCTGGTCGTAGTTATCGATATGAACGTTGCAGACTGTACCTGCCTGCCATGAACCATAACCCATGCTGTGGCAATCGAACCCGAACTTATCCTCGAGATATTTATGGAGCTCAGAGTTCCAGACATCAGGAGTCAGCGGGATATGGATGTCGTATCCGCCTTCCGGCTTCTCAGCGATAAAGAATGAGTTATAGGTATTCGGGCTAACCTCATGTGAAGGTCCTGAACCATAATTCTTGAGTTCGGCTTTTGTCCCCTTGAGGACTCCTTCGCAATAGGTGAGAGCACCGGCATTGATATCTCCCAGGCCGGAATCAGCCATACACCCGCCGTATGCTCCGAAATTTCCCAGCTCGGTATAGGCAATCTGGTGAATAAGATTCCCTACAGCATCGGACGAATTTCCCGAACCGGTAGACTTAAAGTTGTCTACAGATTGTTTCAGCGATTGGAGAAGATTATTACCATTTTTCCCCCATCCGTTTTTTTCACAGAGGGCGATGGCCGCCTCTGCATTATCAACGATATCCTGCTTTGCAGTCCCGGTCGCTACATGTTTACCCACATCGATACCGAAGGCCTCCTCGAGTTCGTGGTGGTGGTCGCGGTAGAGGGTAAGCTGCTTCAGCTCCGCCTCGGGCTTCAACTTGGCGATATTCGTGTACGCGGGGAAAGGCGTCAGGATTTCCTCCTTCATCTCATTCGCGTATTCGTTATAGAGTTGTATCCAGTTTGTATGCTTGATACCGGATTCCCATGTATCGTCGCCATACTTTTCGACATACTCACCGGCTTTTTCCCATACCTTGTCACGTATAATCGGTATGGCGTAATCGCTTCCTGGTATTTCGACATCACCGTTAAAGAGGAGCGAGAAGAAAGTAGCGAGCCGTGTCAACTCATCATTTTTGATTTCGCCGATACAGAAAAGGTTCGGATAATTCGGTTTGCAGGTATATCCCTCTTTCTGAAGCCGTTCCTGGACCGCCTTCATCCGGTTCTTGCTGTCTTTGTAGCCCGGTCCCGATTCGTGGTAACTGATACCTACTTTGGACTTACCGTTGAGTTGAGCAAAAGACGGTGTGACACTGTGACAGCCGAGTTCGTGTTTAATAAAGCTCGGATACTGGGTTATCTCATCTTTTCCCTTGATTTCTTTCTTGACTGTCATGCCGGGGAAAAAATTGATTGTCGCATGTCCCGTCGGGAAAACGCCGCTGCAATACTTGGTGATTGCATACGCATCATCCGGTGAGAGAGACGAAATAGCGCAAGCCTTGAGGGCACCTGATACACCTGCCAGGTTTTCAGCTTCCTGGTGGAAAAGGTTCGAGAGCTGGTTATAGAGAAACTCGTTGACATCCTTCACGCTATCAGCCCAGAATGTTACGACTCCCTCCTCTGCCGGGTATTTCTTTACGAACTCCTCGAAGATTGACATGAGCTGGTTCAGGCCGGGTTGTTTCATCTGACCTTTCAGCTCACCGCTTTCATGGTACGTCGGTTCCAGGAACTTCGATTTCGGGTCGACCGACTCCACAAGAGCTTTTGCCTTCGTTGCTTCGTCGAATGCCTCCTGAATGACAGATACCGGTACCTGAGCGACCTTGCCCTTCACGGCAACGCTCTCTCCGAACTTTCCCATCAGGTCATGCAGCTTGTGGTCTGTTAAAAACAGACTTGCCGCAGCATCCGATGTTTTCTTCTTATCTGCCATTTACCAAACCTAACTATTCTTGATATAGTTTAGCACCTGGGCGACTTCTTTGATATCCTTACCATAGACCAGTGGAATTACCCCTGCTTTCGATACATCTTCAACATGGCCCTGAGTATTATCGACGAAAATTGCTTTCTTCGGGTTGATGCCAAGGTCTTTCACCTGTTTCTTGAATACGGTACCCTTGTTTCCCCATGTATCATCTACCTGGATGAAATCATCAGCCAGGCCGAATTCCTTGATTATACGTTTGACCGACCCAGGGTTGTTCAGTGATATGATGGAATTCGTGATACCTTTCTCACGGAGTTTCTCAAGGGTATCCCGGAAGCCAGGCATGAGTTTGATGGTTGTCTTAACTTCCTCGTACTCAGGCTCTTTTTCAGGTGCAGACTTCTTCTCCGGTTTCGGCTCGAAGATAGAAAGCTGCTTCCCCGTAACTTCCCCGGCTATTCCCAGGAAGTCTTTATCTTTCTGAGAGAGGTCTGTAGTGAGCTCTTCCATAATCTTGTCGACCTCTGCACCGGTTTTACTCTTCAGTTTCTCGATTTTTTCCTCTACGGCTGAAGGTTTTAATCCGGTAATTTCCGCAGCCTTCATCTGAGCAGCAGAAATTATATTATCGAGTTCTTTCCAGTAATCGTTTTTGACCTCGTAAGCTACGAAGAGAGTATCAAGTATATCTTCTGCGGAGAGACCTTCCTCAGCCATGTACTCTATATCCTGGATAACTGATTCCTGGTCGAATGGAGTAAGGTCGGCGTAATACTTGTTCTTCTTCCCTGCTGGTTTACTATAATCGTGATAATCCTGTAGGGAATAAGTGGGTGCTGAATACGTGTACTTTTTCCTCTTCTTCGTCTCGACCACAGTGTCCGGGTCGATGAGCTCGAGGTCGCCGGTGATATTACCGGCAATCGCGTAGGGTTTTATCTCCCAGATAGTATCATCGGCATCCCAGGCAATATGTGAGATTTCTCGAGGGTCACAAAGGCCGGGAGTTCGCTCGCACGGTGTCTCGGATTGAGAGGTAAAAGGAACGTAAGATGTCGTTGACTTCGCTTTTATCTTCTTCTTTGAGTCGCTCGGCATTTTACTACCCTGCTCATTTACCCATTGCATATACTTCCCCACAGTCATCACTTCTCCACCTGGGCTCATGGCAAGGGTACTTCCCTCGAAACTAATATCGAGGCTTCCGTCGGTATAATGCTTCAGAACCTTCGCATTACCGAGAGCTTTGAGGGCGCTTTTCTGCTTTTCGTTCGGCATAAGAAGTACCTGCTATTTCTTGTCCTTTGTGATGAGAATAGTACACAGGAAGATAGCAAGTAAGCCAAGACCGGTAACGATAAAGAGTTTTGTCCCGGGGTCGCTAAGTGTCATCAGGAATAATCTCCCTCAGCTTGGCCTTCGCTTCTTCGATACTCAGCTCCCCATTTTGGACCTTATGTGCCAGGGCAACGACCGGGTTGAGGTCGACGCCTTTCAACTGGAGGTGCCTGAGTCTGAATTCCTGGCCGAGTATGCTCGCATCACCGGCTACTTTTTCAAGCTCAGGGAATGTGCTCAAATCGCCAATGGCCTGCCGTAGCTGCCGAATTCTGGGAAGATATTCCTCAGCTACGGCACGTTCCTCTTCCGGGCTGGCTGCAAGAGCCTCTGGAGAGAGGTCGATTCTTTCGAGAATATTGATTTCCTCTTCTGCCTTCTGAATCCTGGAGAGAGATTCCGGGTGAGTGATACCCTGGGGGTCACCACGGGCGAATCTGACTGCCTCTCCAAGACCGCCTGCGATTGTTGCGAGGTGACTCCTGGAACAGGAAAGACATGCTGTGGCTACTGGTGTTCCAGGAAGAGACTGTACTGATTTACTCACCCTCACCGGTCCCTTTACAGAAGATATCATCTCTTTTTCCGGCACCTGAATGTGGGGTATTTCAATAGGCTTGAAAGTGACAGACTGTATTCCCTGCGGCAGCGGTATCGTCTTGTGAACGGGTATCGCAGCGATGATTTCTGAGTAATCAACCATTGGAGGTTTCGGCTGAGGCAAAAATCTCGGTAGAATCTCAATCACTTTCAAGATTACCGCTGTATCAATCTTGAGAGCCATATCTCCCTCCGTTTCCGTCAGAATAGCTCAACCGGGCGATTTCGTCAAGTACCATGGGATTATTGTCGGACATTGAATAATCCGCATATTTCAGGTCGAATAATTCACTGGTAAATATTTCACTGATAAACTTCACTGTAGTATTTCACTGCTCCTATACTGGTATATATATTGACAACAGTGAAGACCGGAGCTATAATTCCGGCATGGAGTGGAACAAAAAACAACTCAGTATCGCCCTTGAAATCAGTAAAGGGAAAAAAGGTTTTTCCCAGATTGCAGCGGAATATGGAGTTGTACCCAGCTACATCACCAAGATAAAGAATTACATGAAAAAACACCCCCCTGACCTGAGTGAAGAGGCTTTGGCCAACGCAAAGGAATCAGAGGGTTTCGCCGTTTACCAGCATCCAAAGAAAACTGAGGAAGAAACAGTTGAGGAAGAAGGTTCAGAAGAAGAGACGGACGAACCTATCGAGAAACCTGCCCCCTCCCTTGCGAGCAAGGAGAATGGGTCGAGTTCCAAGAACCAGAAACCGAAGCCGACCATCGATGGAGTGAACCCTGGCAGTCTCAAGTTTTCACAGACAACCGTACAGACACAATTCACACCGATAATGTATATGGGTAAGCTGGCTGCGGTGAATCAGTGGGGATGGCCTGAAGATATGCTGTTCGAGGAATTCCTGGATACAATAATTTTACATTTCTTCCGCGATAGAGGCATTGTTCTCCAGGCATATGTTGTCCTCGATGATGAGGAGGAAACAGAGGAGGTAACTGCATAATGGGGAACAATAAAATATACCCTGTTCCGAACGCTCATGTCGTATCTCAGGCAAATCCGCCGAAATCTGCACCGAAACCTGAACCGGGTGTCGCGGACGAAATAAACCGGAGTGTTGAGAAAGTTCTGATAACGAAAGCTACTGCGAATGCTCTGGGTATCGACCTCGGTGGTAATTCCTCGAATCAGGACCGTGGCGAGAGCCTGGCTGCCACCATTGTCACCGGCGCCATGAATAATCAGACAAAACTACTCGACGAGCTGAACACACTCAACAAAGAGATGAAGACGGAAGTCAAGGAAGCGAATAACGCTGCCGGAACTGCAAACATGGCACTTCTGAACATGATTATGGAGAATATCAAGGAATCTCAGAGGAAGCTGGATGAGAAGGCCAACGCCGCAGCTTCAGCCGGTGCCCCTCCGAGTTCATTCGATTCTTACCGTCAGGTCAAAGCAGAACTTGCCAGTCTTGTAGAAGACATCGGAGTCCGTCAGGCACCTGCCCCGTCGAGCCAGGGTTCGGCTGACCTTTATCTTCAGATAGAGCTCAAGAAGCTGGAACTCGAAAACCAGCGTATACTCTCCACCATACAAGCGGAGAACATGCGGGCGGACCGGGCATTCCAGCTCCAGTTGGCCGAGTTCAATGAAAACAAAAAAATCAGGGAGCGCGATTTCGAGGAAAAGAAGAATTTCCGTGCCGAGGGACTCCAGGGTCTGGGCGATATTTTAGGCGCAATAGGAGCCGGAATTCACCGAGATATGGGAGGCGCAGTACCTTTCGCAGAACATCCGCAGAGAGTTGCAGAGAATATCGTACCTCCGGGTGGAAGCAATATAGTTGGCGAATTCCAGTGCGAGATATGCGGCGATACGGTAACAATACAGCCGGGAGCCACATCCGCCCGCTGCCCCAACCCGAATTGCGGTGCTTCGTATAACCTCTAAAGGGTGTTTCGCCCGCGGAACAGGGTGTTTCGCCCGCGGAACAGGGTGTTTCGCCCGCGGAACAGGGTGTTTCGCCCGCGGAACAGGGTGTTTCGTATCTTGTGCCTAAACAGGGTGACAAGAAGATTAAAGAAGATTAAAGAAGATTAAAGAAGATTAAAGATACTTCGCATCAGGAAAAACCTGATGCACTTGACCTATAAAATTAACGATATTTTCATCGAGGTGGAACATGCAGGGATTCAAATTTGATGGAACTGCTTTCAGTCATGCCTTCATAGGAATAAAGGCAAGGCGCTGGATTGGTGCCTTTTTCGAGGGGGTTGGTGGTGAAGAGATTGTCTATGCAATCCAGAATAATAAAAACCTTCTCGATTATATTCCTCCGGCTCAGAAAGCAGAATGGGTGAGTCAAGCGCAGCAGTTCGTCAGCATGTTTGCCCAGTTTACTGACGAAGAGGTGTACCGGTGGATACCCGCGAACTGGGCAGCTCTCATCAAGTCCGTACCGGGTGGAAACGACTGGGCTTTGAACCAGATAAAGGCAATTCGGGTTGCAGCCACAACCAATGGGTAAACCATAACGGGAAAGCGAGTCATTCTTAGTGAGAAAACCGTAAAAATAGAGCGTCCACTTGACAAAAACAGGAAATGCCTCCATACTTTTACCAAATGGTATGGGGGCATTGAATGGTTACCAAGCTCCTTGCGGATAACCAACCTATAGATTCACGTTTCGGGGATGCTGTATGGCTCACTTCTTTCATCACGCCGGACAATCCAGATGTTCGCCTGGCGCACGACCGCATTGTCGCTAATATCGATAGCCTCACCGACCGGATTACCGCTCTCTGGAGATTCGTTTCAAAGATTCCATACCGAGAGACAATCGGAGCTTCAATGAACGCCGGCGGGCGGTCCTTATCCCAGCCGGATACATGGTTTTACCCTTCCGAGGAAATGCAGGTCGGCGTTGGTAACTGTGCAAACAAGTCCTTCCTGCTGACATCGTTGTTGAAAAACGAGCTGCCTGCCCCCGGGCAGGTTTACTGTGTTTTCGGTGAGCTCCGCTCGAACGGGGCAGTCCTGGGGAACCATGCCTGGGTAGAGGCTCTGGTCAATGGCCGGAACAATATCATCGAAACTACCATCGGAGACCTGAGCCGGGCGATGATACCTGCGCCGAGTCTCGACATGTATATCCCGAAGATATATTTTGATGAGGGCAGGGTCTATACGGCGGATATCCAGAACACCACTGATATTCTGAACCGCCGATATGGCGTCCGGGCAATCCAGTTCCTTCACGATTATCTGTGCGAAAAGTGCCTGGCGCTGGAGGAATAAATGGCTGAACTTTTGATGGACACGGTAAACATCGATGAGGCAGTAAAAGAAGAGGCTGCACTCCCTTCTGGCTCCTACGAAGTCAGATTTTATCTGTCGGAACCGGTAACCCCGGCGGATATCCAGCAGATACGAGACCACCTTAACGCAAACGGAGTGGTGGTCGACAGAATCAGCCAGGGGAAAGAAAAGGGCCTCTGGTACATTGCTATCGACTATACGAAGCCGGAACCGGGTAAGGCAATCGGGTTCTTGCCGGGTGCAATTATCCCGCTTATTGCCTTCGGTTTCATATCAGTGCTGGTAGGTATCGGTATATTCAAAATCGAGAGTGTATCGAACAATATCGGAAAACTTCTTCTCATCATCGTCGGGGGTGGTATTGTTCTCGTCGCATTATCGAGGAAAAGTATTGAAAAGGGAGTCGATGCTTACTCCAAACGACTTTAGAATCGGAGGTAAAGCGTGACAAACGATTGGGTCACACCGGTTGCCATAGCCGGCGGAGTAGCCGCTATTGGTCTTGGCGCTTACCTCATGTTCCGGAAAAAGGGAGCAGAGCCCGGTGATGATATAACCGCCAAGTTCAACTTCACGTATGAGGGAGATGGAGGTAGTTACATCTTCCAGGTAGCCCTCGGTGCTACGATAGTCGGAAGCTGGTTCGACCGTCACTATACGTTCGAGCAGGAGATATATGTCTCCCCTGGTGACACCACGGCAGAATTTACATTTACATTGCCGGAATCTATGAACTCGAATACCTATGATGCCGAGTGCATTATCAGGACTCCCGATATGGGAGACCGTGATTATCTCATCAAGGTCGTCAAAGACAGCGAACTGAAGGTGGTAAAGCCGAACTAAAGGCGGAACTATGGCATATTACATTGTATTCAGCGATGGAAGCAGCGGGACATACGACGACCAGACATACTGGGATATCGCTATGAATGACCCCGGTGCTATTGTCAGTGCAAACTGGGTACCGGATACGCAGCCGGAACCGGAACCGGAACCGGAACCTGAGACCGGAGGAGCAGGTGCTTCCGTGACCTACTTTATACTCGATGTAACAATCTCGCCGGCGAGCTCTGGTATGGTCGTTCCATCCCCATACGGTGATTACCTTTCACCGGGAAGATTACGTTATCCCGCCGGTACAATCGTGACCCTTCAGGCGAGTTCGTCAATTTCGCTCGGTTCTTTCAATCACTGGGAAGGATATCTTACCGGAACGGTAGCAACCCGTACTATCGTGATGGATAGAGATATTGCGGTGACCGCAGTATTCAACGTGCCGGCCAATACGGTTAGTCTTTCAGCTTATGCGTCCGGCGGCGTCGGTTATATTGCACCTGACTCGGGAGTATTCCAGCTCAATTCAACGATTATTCTTGTGGCCACTCCCGGAGAAGGATACGAGTTCGTCGGTTGGTCTGGTGATATCGACGGTACCACCGAGATATCAGACTACCAGCTTCAGGTCACAATGAACAAGAATAGAAACATCGTAGGCATATTCCGCCAGGCAGAAGATGAGGGGACTGGAGAGGTACCCGAATCTGCTTTCAGGAGCCTGGAGGCTGCCTTATCGTAGGAGGCCGTTAATGGTATACGCAATAGGAGAGAATGTCAGGTTTACCTGCATGTGGGAATATAAGGGACCGTACTATGTCGGTGCCAAACTCCGCTGCGTTATCGGAAAGCGAGGAGTGAGTTTTGACGAGGTTCTCTACAGTCAGGTTGGTGTAATCATGCCGGAGACACTCGTCTGGACTGCGTTCGAGCAGACAGTTCTCGTAGCCGTTACTGCAAACCTGAAGGCAGGCGAGACTTACGACACGTATGTTAAACTGGTCACCGGTGTGAACCAGGATGGACCGGATGACCTGTTCTGGTACGGCGACGGTCTGGTCACGATAGCCGGGGGCAGTGGTGGAACCACCGGCGGAGCCGCGTTCAGTAATCTGAGCGTGAGTCTTTCCCGGTGAAACGGGTAATATGGACCACTATTGACAAATACGGAAGCTGTGGTATAGACTTCTAATCAACTGGATAACCAATTTATTTTAATAAAGGGGAGCTGCATTTCCTCGAAGGGTTGAGGGCAGCTCCCCTTTCCTTTTGAGGGATGCAGCTCCCCGATATCAGGTAAATACTATAAAGGAGGGTCTAAAGATGCGTATCAAGGCGAGTGATGTTGTGGTAGGGGTAGGCGTCGGTGTGGCTGACCAGTTAGCCGAAAAGTACGACACCGACCGTGGAAAGACCGCCGGCTTCGATGGCATCGACGGATGGGGAAGGGTAGTCGTCACAGGGCTGGGGTTTCTCGGCCAGATGATGGGCTACAAGCCTGAACTGTCGCGCACGGTAGCCATCGCTTCGACACCGCTTCTCACGAAGACGGTTATGAAGCAGGCCATGCGGTGGACCGGCATGGGGACTTCGGTGGCTCGCCCCAGGGTGACCCGCTCCGCTCCTTCCCCCGGGAAGGTATCGTGGAGACCCGTCGCCATCAACTAAGCCATCGGTAACCTGTCAAAATCTTAACGGAGGTATCGTGCTATGAGGAAGTTGATTCCTATCGACCAGGTGAGCCCGGAGCAGCTCGACAGTCTCCGCGAAAACGTTGAGGCAGACCTCATCGTTCAGGCGGGAAAATCACGGGGCGATGTCAAGGGATGGAGAGTGAGAGACCTTCTCTCGTTCACAGACCTGGCTATCACGTCCGGCGGTCAGGGCGCGGCCACGGCCAACTACTGGGGCTGCGGTGCACTGACGGCTTCGACCCTGCTCCTCTACGTGAACCACAAGCTCGATGCCGATGAATTCGTGGCCATCTACGGAATCGCCAACAGGGATGCCAACCCGGCAATTATCGAGGTTCTGATGCAGACCGGTGGGGCTGCGTCGACCAAGGCACGCTGGAATCTCGAAGACATCTACACCTGTCTCCAGCCGGTGGGGGTCTCCCCTGAGTACATCTATTACAAGGGCGATGAAACCGTCTACGTTCAGGTCTACCCGAACACGGTCGGGAAGGCCGCCGGCGCGGACGGCGTAGCAGACCATATCGAGCTCGTCGGTATGATATGCAAGCCCCTCGGCGAAACCATCAGTGTATAGTCGCTGAGAGAAAGTCCCATAAGGAAGGAGGAAGGTAAAAAATGGGATTACCCGCTGAAATAAAGAGCCTCTATTTGAGCATGCTCAAACCGGAGTCAAACCGGCAGATTGTTCTGCCGGCTGTCGCTACCGGCATCGGTGTGACGGCAACGTCCGGCGCGGCCAACGTTTATGGCGTGTGGGTCGACCTGGCGCTCGCTGCCGCGGTTACCGCTGATACTCTTATCGTCGGCGTTGCCGTCGATACTCCGAGCGGTGCGGAGGTCTTCACCATCGATATCGGAAGCTGTCTCGGCTACGCCAATGCGGCTGCGGTCATTGCAGCCGGTGCTGCGGCTGTCGCTGCTGCACACCGGGCGGAGTGCCGGGTGGAGATTGCCACCGATGCAGGCGGCTATGTCCAGATTCCGCTGCCGTACCCGGTCTGGATTCCCAGCGGAGTCGGTATCCTGGCAAGACTCGAGACCGTCTCGGGCGCAGATACCCTGAACATCTCCGCTGTCTGTCTCCAGGGAATGTCCTAGTAACTAGCTAGGCACCCGAACCTGATATTGAGGGGGGAAGGGCTCATATTACACAGCTCTTCCCCCCTACTTCTAACAAAAAGAATACGAGATTCCAGATAGATAGAAAAGGAGGAATCTGAAGATGTCCGATTCAAGAGTTCACAAATCGGGGCTCGGACTTATGGAGCCGGTAGCAATGGTCGGAGAAAATGTCTGTATCCAGTACGGACAGGACGAGTTTTTCCGAAAGGTAACCTGGCTCGAGTCGCTGCCCCCGTTCCAGTTTCTCAACATCGGTGCCATCGCGGCACAGTCCGGGACAGGCGTAAAAACCCAGGCGACCAACCTGGAGTGGCAGGAAGAGGAATTTGCCCAGATTCGCTGGTTTCCTATGGATAACGCCCAGTTCCGCCTGTGGCTGCCTGAAGCCGATGGTAAATACCGGATGAAATCCATGCTCGCCTATGTCGACATGAACACCATCGAGCGCGACCCCTGTCTTCACCTGACCGAATTTTTCGTCTGGGAAGACAATTCTCCGTATTTCGAGGCAATCAACCCCCAGGACTATGCCCTCGCACAGTGCCGTCTTATCGGTATGGGCTTCCGCTATAAGGTGGCAAAGCTCTCCGATACGGTTATCGGGTCGATAAAGCAGGGTGCTCCGTGCACTTACGTTGCGGCAAGCGGTCGGAATTAGGCCTGTAGGCCTGGATGAAGGAGGAATGAAATGGTACTTGGAATGATGAAAGCTCGTAATGGTATCCGCCGGGCTGGAGCAGTGGTAGCGATTACCGTGGCCGCCAATGCCGGTGCGGTACCTCTCTACCAGGTGTCGAACTGGGCGCACCGAATCGGTGTATCGACCGTTGTCCTGAAGCGTCTCAAGATATACAACTATGCAGGAGCCGGAGGGTATCTCCATATAGGGACCGGCGCTGCCGGTGCCTTCGTCGACGCTCTCCCGGCACTCTACCATGTCAATGCGCTGAATACGGATTTTGTCGAATTCGACCTGCCCGAGGTGGAGTTCTCGACCGATATCATGGGATGGAGCTCTGCGGTCTCCATCGATGTCCAGGTCGAGGTTGAAGAAATTTCATAGGAGGGTGAGCGATGGATAGTGAAGGCAAAAAGTTTGCCGCCTTGGCCGGCGGTCTCGGTGTTGCCGGACTTATCACCTATATGATTGCTCACCCTGCCGAGGCGCGTGCTGCCCAGGTCCCTGAAGGCGTCAGCCCGCAGGAATGGGAAGCGATTCAGGCTATCATCGCAGGGATGCAGGAACAGAATACCCGGCTTGAAAACGCGATGACCAGCCTGGTGAGTGCGCTCACATCGATGGGTACTTCCGGCGGCGGAATCGCGGTATCCGGTGTACCGGAAAACACCGCTACATTCAATTCAGGCGTGGTGACGTGCGCTGTCGCTTCGCCTAACAAGGCTTACCGTATGCCGGGGAAATATATACCGAAGGGTATGGAATTCGTCATCAAGGCACTGGATTCCAATGTCGGGCTCATCTATGTGGCGAATAATGAAGCTGATGCAAAAACGGCACCGGCGACCTACCGGCTGCTGGCCAATGAGGCAATCGGCCTGAAAATCAAGAACTCGAACGCAGAATGGATAAGCGCCCAGATTGCAGGTGAGGGAGTCACCTGGATAGTCGAGCAGTAAGGAGGAGCTATGGCGACAGCACATACGGTACCGCCAATCCTGAAAGTGAGACGCTCCCAGCAGTCCGGCTCGAAGGCGATGACAGCAGTTTGGCAGTCAATCTACACTTCAAGCTCTACATACGCGTACCTGGTGGCCGGTGCAGAAATTGACCTGACGCCAATGCAGGCCGGTGATATCATCGAAATCAGATACACGAAGGTATTGGTGAGCGGTGGGGCTGCGGTCGTCCGTGATATGGGAACATACAGCGGCGTTCAACCTGTGACCCATAAAACAGTCCATATTGGTTTTCTCCTCGATGTTTACGGAGTAACCATCGATATGCGGCAGACAGCCGGGGTACTGAGAACAATAGACCTGGAAGTCTTCGATGCCGTGAGATAAAATATTGAATCGAACTGCGGCCTTAGTCAACCAGGAGAGTTACTAAGGCCGTTTGTTTAAGTGAGGGAAGCTATAGTTGGCTGAGGTATATCTTCACGGAACGATACTGGACGACGGCGGCCTGGTATGCGAAGGCTGCTTCGAGTGGGGCACAACAGTGCTGATGGGCTTCTATACCCCGTGGCAGACCGGTCTCTACACCGGTTATGGCTTTCAGCAACGCCTTCTCGGACTCTCCTCTGGAACAACCATCTATTTTCGGGCGGTCGCCAGAAACGCAGCAGGTACGACTATCGGAACAACTCGCACCTTCACAACCTTGCATCAGATACCAATCGTTGCTACAATGGCCGCAACATCGGTTGGAATTCATCAGGCAAGCCTGAACTATCTGGTAGGCGATAGTTCGGGGGCTTACTGTGAAGTATGGATGGAATACGGGATGACAATCGCTTACGGACAGAAAACACGGAAGGTATCAAGCCAGGTAAGTGGAGACTCCGGGGGCATCATAGTAAATGACCTTGCTGCCGGGAAACCTTTCCACTTCAGGGCGGTCGCCCAGAGCCTCTACGGGGTCGGCTACGGAGTCGATATGACGTTGAATACTCTGGAGGAATTACACCCAATGTCTGGTGTATCGATGGAGTTGGTCCTTCTACTGGAGGAAAATTAAATGATTGATATCATAGGTACTCTCAGAAGAATAATGAACAAGGACGCCGCCGAGACGTTCGACCAGGCAACCGACAGCCTCGAGGCAATTCGTAGTTACCTGGGCACTGGTGGAGCCGGAAGCCCGGGTATCGCCTACATCGGCACAGTAACCAATATCCCCGGGGCAAACCAGTTCGATATCAGCGGGTTCATCGGCCTCTACGCCGATACTGATTTCGAGAATTACTATGCCTGGGTACGGCGCGACGGTGCCGTGGGCGGCGTACCGCCCCAGGGACAGTTCACTCGAATCACGGCCTATGTCGATGCAACTGGTCGGTTCACTCACGACGCCGGTAACCTGACGGCGGCGATTGATACCGATGATATCATCATCCTCATCCACCCGTCTCTCGTCGGCGACCTCTACGGCAGCGGGATGCTTCATTTCGATTCGGACAACGGCTATGCCGGCACGATATATCCGGTCGGCTCCCCTTCCAAGCCGAGCAACTCGGAAGCGGATATTCTGGCAGTAGCCGCTCTCATTGACATGAGAAGGATACGAGTCTACGGTGAATTCACGGTACCGGCTGCCATGGAGGGCTACGAACTCACCGGACAGAACATCTACTCTGGCGGTGATACAGTCATTCTGAACGGACAGGATGTAGACAGTTCAGTCTTCAGACGTTTGACCATCAACGGTGCCCAGGGCGGCACCGGCATGATTACCCTTGAGGACTGCTCTCTCACCGCCCCAACGAACATCATGGGAACACTCTTTCGCTGCCTCATCCAGGCAGTCACCTTCGGTAACGGTCCCATCGACGCGGTAGACTGTGCCGGGTGGCAGGGAGCGGCGGCTATCACGGTCGACGCTCCTAACCCTCTGAACCTGTACGGATGGAGCGGAGATATCAACCTGGCCGGCCAGACCGGCGGTGTAACCAATATATACTGCAAGTCGGGAGGCACGATAACTTTGGCGGCCTCATGCACCGGTGGGGTCATCAATATTTACGGCAATGCGGTCGTTGTTGATAACTCGGCGGGGTCCACGGTAAATATACATCTGATAGTGGGTGTAACGCTTACCCCTACCAGCGGGACGTACAGTTTACCTGACGGCGTAGCTGAAAATACTGCACTCACAATCACTCCTACTGTGGTTGCGAAGGTTAATACGATTTTCTTAGACATGTCGAACCTGACTCAAAACTGTACTATCCGAATAAAGGTTCGTATCGATGGAGCAAATTACCAGACCATCGAAACGTTCGCATGGACGACCGCGATGGACGACGGGGCATTTTTCCGGGAGATTTCGACGGCTGAACCTGTCCAGGTATCGCTCCAGAGTGTTATCGCCGAAGGCGCTAACAGAGATGTCCCATGGCATTACGTAGTGGAGGAATAAGATATGCCTGAAATTTCTTCGATAGGAAAATCATTAACCCCGGCTAATGCTTATGTAGTACCGTCGAACGCCCAGCCGGAGGTAATTGCTCAAGCAACTTTATTAAAAGAGCAGTACGGTGACTTGGTTCAGATACTCACTGGAACTGCCGACGAAGTTGCAATATTAACAGCGTTAGCCGCGATTAAAACAAGCCTTGGTGGGGTTGATTATAATTGCATGAACGCCTCTATAAAGATAATGCCGGGGACAGTAATGCTTTCTGCTACTGGGTTAATACTACCCGTAATGCAGAATTTCGTGTTTGACGCCGAAGGCGTAACTATAAATTGTCCGAGTACCGGCGATGCGATAGTATTCAACAGTGTTATGTCGTCAGTAATCAGGTTAGGTATCCTTGTGTCAAACTGTGATGCAACACATACAGCTCTAAGATTCAAACCTGTCAATAATGTACCATACGACCCGACTCCTGGATTTGTTGATAACTATGTATTTATAGACGGGATAGCGAAAAATGGAAATTTCGGTATTGGTTATGGGTTTGTAATCGATTCAACGTCTGTCGCCGTAGAGGGCAACACCATTATAGTTCAGGAAGTAAACAGCTATGGCACCGGAGGAAAAACGATTTCAGGCCAGTCGATAAACGGTGCTGATATAAAGGTAATGTTCGTACACACTTGCGGAATAGCGTGGGAAGATTCAGCATCTTTTACGGACAACAGAGTTGCCGTTTTCGATTACGGAGAGACTGCTGGGACTGGGCTAATTATCAGGGGGGATTCTAACCAGTATGACTATATTTTAAGAGTCAACAACATCAGGACAACAGCAGTTAATGTCCAGGCAAGTGCTTTCGATAACCAGATAACCTTGAATACCATTGCAAGGAATAGGGGAATTGTTTATGGAGCTACATTAGGCAGAAATAATATACTGCCCATGAATGAAAGTGCTAGGGTCTGGCGAGATTCTGCACAGTCAATTCCTGATGCTACTGCAACTGCTATCAGTTTCAGTGACGAGATTTCCGACAGTGGCAATATGTGGGTAGTTGGTTCTCCTACAAGGCTTACAGTCGCAATACCTGGACTTTACTTAGTAACAGCGCAGGGAAGTTTTAGTGGTAGCACAGGTGGTACCGCAAGAGAAATAATGATTATGAAAAACGGTTCAGATATTATTTCCGACGCTTTGAACACTCATTACGGGGAGAACTCTACAAACATAAATACGACTGCAATAGCCTATCTAGCTATTGGGGACTATGTTGAAATGAAGGTGTTCCAAAATTCAGGAGGTAATTTGGATTTTAGGTCAGAAACTGGGGGGAGTATATCAGGTCGCTCTCCTGTATTTATGATTTCGAGAATAGGGTAGAGAGGAGGATTAAATAAATGGTAACAGTTTTACACAATAACGTATGTGATGCTGATATAACGGTTGTCAATGGCGCACTCGGCGTTGATACGGCAACTATCCAGCTTGAAGCTGCCACCGGCGACCTTGCGATTATAGGTTGCATCCCCTTCTACTTCTCTAATAACTCTGATGGCTCTTCGCTGTCAGTGACCTCGACGGACGTGACGAGTCTGGCGATTGGAACGGACGGGCTGATAGTACCGATTTCGGAGAATGTGTCAGGATTCTTGGTTAGTGAATCTGATGGAGATATTGACCTAGCGATTGAGATTCCATCAGGGAAGACGGTGTATCTGGTGCTGGTCATGCCGGATGGTCGGCTGGTAATCAGCGGCGCTATTACCTATGCGGAATGATGAGAGCAAAAATGGAGCTAATAGATACAGGAGCTTATCTGGGTTGATATGAGCAGCTTTACGACAACATTGAAGGCTTCCCCGGTCGATGATAAATACTGGGAGATACTCGAAGAGTTCAATTACGAGATAGGCGAGCTCGGCAGCGGGAATATCGTCCATGTCGAGAAGGGATTCATAACCGACTTCGCCAGTTCCCAGTTCATCAAGTCGCCGCTGATTCCGATGCTCACTATGGCCATGACGTTCCTCGGCCACCAGCTCGGTATCAACTGGCTTTTCTGGCTGGGGGTCATCCTCACCGGCCTGGTAACCTACATACTGTTCCTGCCGGCCTGGGGAGCCCGTTACGGTAAGGCCGCTGTTATTCATGACTGGTTGTATCAGCACAAGGTAGAATCCGGTCTGAACCTCTGGCAGCGCATGGTGTCGAAAGAACGTGCCCGAGCTGATTATCTGTTTTTTGAAGGAATGACTGTTCTCCATGCCCATTTCTGGAGAAAATACCCGATGTACTGGGGAGTTCGGATTGGTGGCTGGATGGCGTGGAAAGACATCCCAGCAGTTCCTATCAATCCTGTTCCGGTAGTATAATAATTTCGAAAGGACTCGACATGAACCAACTACTTCAAATCGCCGGGCACTGTATCCATCAGTCAATCCGGCACCCACGGACAGACATTAAACAGGTGGCGAATCCCCGTCCCATCAACGCCTCACCTATTCCCTGGTGGGGGAGTGTCGGAATCTTAATCGTCGGTATCGCAAGCTGGGTATGTGCAACGTGCATCGGTATCGCAGGCCTTGACGAGGCCGCCCGGGCGATGGTCTATATCCCGTTGGGAAACATCTTTGGGATGACTCTCCAGATTCAGCGTACAATGAACGACCACGACAGGTAGCAAAGGAGTATCACGATGGCAGACCAGCGAATCACGGAACTAACTGAAAAAATTGCCCTGGTAGATAATGACGTGGTGGTTTTGGTGGATAGTGAGGCCTTCCCGGTGGAGACCAAAAAAGCCAAAAAATCTAACCTGGTCAGAAGTTTCGGAACAGGCTGGACTGCCGATAAGCTCCTGAAAGGTGCCGGACCCGGTGCAGACCCCGTAGAAATCGATTTGATTAGTGTAAATATATTCGGGGACGGTTCTGACGGTAATGTCACCACTGCCGGTAATCTTACTCTGACCAGAGACATGTACTACAATACCTTTACCATATCAGTCGGTGACATTGTCTACTCCAATGGCTTCCGCATCTTCTGTAAGGTAAAATTTACCAGCAGTACGTTACTCTGCCATGACGGGGGCAATGGAGGTAACGGGGGCGTCGGCACCGTGGCTTCGATGTTTGGTACCGGCGCTGGAGGCGGTGGAGGAGATGCCGGGTTACAGGCAATCGGCTTTACTGTCGGCAGTGGTGTTGCTGCCGACGGTGGGATAGCTGGCGGTGATGGCGGTGCATATCCAGGTAACGGTAGTGGCGCGGGTAGTGGAGTTAGCTACAGTGGAACCAAGATAATCCCGCTGACCGCTACAGCCCCGGCAGCATTCGCCCCGGCAGGAGGTACCGGAGGCACCGGTGGTGGTCCGAGTCACTTTACAGGCGGGCTTGGGTCAATATCCAACGGTGGGGGTACGGTAACGGTCGCAAAATCCGAACCAAGAGAGCTCATGTCCGCATTGCTCGCAGCCGAACTCGTCAACGGTACCGGCATCGTGCACTATCGCGGTCCGATACCGTGTCCTAGAGGCGGCGGCGGCGGCGGCGGCCCAAGCGGCGATAACGGGGACAGCATTACTGGAGCCGGCGGCGGCGGCGGCGGCGGTGCCGGTGCTTCCGGTGGGGTGATAATGCTGGCGGCAGCCGAGATTGACAACAGCGCAGGTACCATCCGAGCCAGAGGCGGCAACGGGGGGAACGGGGGCGCAGGCGGCGCAGGAGCCGGAGCTCATGGCGGCGGCGGTGGCGGCGGTGGCGGCGGCGGAGCCGGTGGTGGCGGCATCATCATCCTCATCTACAAGAAGGCCTCCTGGAATGTGGAATATTGCCCCAAAGGTGTCGGTGGAACGGGTGGAGCCGGTGGCGCTGCTACCGGCACCGGTACACCGGGTGCTGCTGGACCCAACGGACCGTCCGACACCCAGGACGGGGCAGTATACAAGATAGAATTATAGAGGTATTGAAGATGATAAGACGAGTGTACGTGGTGGCCTCGGGAACCAAAATAACGAAGGAAGCCCGAGATAAAGCCATATCTGCCGGATGTGCGGAGATAGCTGTAGGGTTACCGGCCAGATGGAAGGGCTATCAAGGAGGTTTACCGGCCATCTTTGAGGAAGATAATCCTGAACCCACCGCGCCGCCTCCTACTATCGAAGAGATTATCGAGCAAGTGATAACCCTGAAAACTAAGGTGGATAAAATAGAGAAGGAACAGTTATCCAAAAAAGATAACTAGAGCCATATGTATCTTTTGAAGGAAGATGGAGCTATTCTACTCAAAGAAGACGGCGATGCCCTCCTCGTAGCGAAAGCTCCGGCTATTCAAACCGAAAGTGCCACGGGGATAACATAGTCACGAAGGAGGAGTTATATGCCTACTACTGTAGCGGAAATTGATGCTCATGGCGGTCCATGGCCGGAAGACTGGGAGACCAAAGAGGAATACTATGCCAGGGTGGAAGCCTGGGCGAACTCGATGGGATACCCTATCACCTTTGATGATGCTGGCTACCCGACCATCGATTTCAGTGAGGGTACCGAAACGATGAGCGACAAAGGGGCGATAATACTCGCCTCGGTATTGTTCCTAGGAGTCGGCCTGGCAGTTATCCTGGGTAAAGGGAAGCATTCGTAGCTTTATTCGTAGGGCTCGACCAGGATACGGGTCATGGGGAGTGTACCCTTTACTTTCCTTGATAAGAGTTCCACTATCTGTTTGTCGTCGTCATAGGCGATACCCGTCAGTACATCAGCGATTTGCGCCTCGAGGTTGACGATATCCGGCTTCTTCGCAGAGTGCCAATTCTTTCCCCCGGTGAGAACAAATTCCATCATTATCCTCACCGGGGTCCCCTCCGGTATCGGTGTGAAGTTCTCGAGCTGACACTGGTTCTGGGCAATAATCTTCGCATCATGGGCGTATTTCGCCGATTTGCCTGCGGTATATACTTGTATCTTCCCGGTCTTCTTGTTGATGGTAGACCGGGGGCGAGCTTTCGGGACACAGGCCGAAGGAATGATTATTTCCATATCATCGGTTTCACCTTTAGATTTGAGATAGCGCAATATAATTCCTTGACTGCTTGCATGGCTTTCTCATATGCCGGGTAATCGTTTATTTGACCATCAGATTTTAGGATTGTTGCCATTTCCCTATACCGTTTTCTATGGATTTCATCGAAACGGTTATCCTCGTCGATGCAACACGGTTCCTCAAGACATAGCAGGCATTTGTCATGCAGTTCGCACCCCTGGTCTAAATAGACGATTTCGTGAGGTATTCCTTTGAGGCTTTTGGATATTTTCTTCTTAAACTCTTCTGTTCGTGGATATTGGTTAGGCATGATTTTCCTCCTATTCTACATCGATGTGGGTCTTGTATCTCAGGATGATACCGGCCAGAGTGATAGCAATGACGAGGAAGAATATCGCTACCCAGTAAACGATGAGAACGGGGATTGCCGGTATCCACAAGAGTTTGTTCATGCTAGGCCTCCTACCAATTTACAATCAGCTTACCGTCCAGGTGGTCGATTTCATGCTGGAAGACAAAGGCCATCAGGTCGCGCTCCCTGTAGGTCACCGGCTGCATATCCAGGTTGAAACCGTTCACCTTCACCATGTTGTTCCGACGAACAGGGATAACGGACCTGCCGTAGTTGATGCTCAGGCAGCCTTCTCCGTGAATGATTTCTTTTCCCCGGAGCTTTATCACCGGGTTCAGGACGAACACTACCTCCTGACAGGCATCAGAGCGGATGTTCATCTTCAAGGCAATCATGCGGACGGGCACGCCAAGCTGGATGGCGGCCAGCCCGACCGCGCCAACGTGGGATTCAAGATGAAATTTCATCTCGTCGGCCAGGTCGTCGATGGTATAATCGACGACATCCACAGGATGAGATACCTGGCGAAGAATAGCCGAGGTAGCTTTGCTGGTGACCTGTATGATTTCTCTCATCTAGTTCCTCCCGGGCGGGAAACCAGGTCTCCCTTTCTGCTGCTGCCCGGTCGTTACCTGCACCGCACAGGTCGCCCGGTAAGCCCAGAGAGTACCGCACTCTTCACAGATATCGATATTGGCCATGATAAGCGGGAACGAGAGTACCTGTTTCCCGGGGTCAATCATCGGTACCGGCTGATTGATTGCTACCGATGCGACTTCAGGACGCCACTTCCCATCCTGGATAAGCTCTTCACGGACCGTATCGGTCACCCTTCTCTCACTGCCGCAGTTCGGGCATTTGTCCCAGGTCTTCGTCCAAGTGTAACGTTCGTCTGCCATTGCTATATATTTCCTCCTTTTACAATTTCCTTCATCGTCATTACCGCCAGAGTAGCTAAAACTTTATAGAGGCTGTAGGTGATACTCCCACATTTTACCAGAACTGTTGCGGCTTCGTCAGGGTTTTTTTGAGCCCAGTAGCACAGGTTTGCGTCAGGGTTACCCTTCCAGCTCTGCCCGAAGTGCATGAGAACCCCTTTCGCTAATTTATACTCATGTTTCACTCCTTCGATTCCGTAATACTGGAAATCGTTCGCCTTCAGGAAGGCCTTCAGTTTCATCGAAGACACAGAATCGTTGGCGGGTGGAGACACTTCATGGTCGGTCATCTTCATCTCCGTAGGTTGCACAGTTTCAGGGGGCGGCGGCAGCGGCCACGTCAGCGGATTTTCCGCTGTCATCTCCAGCTCCAGGATGAATGTCCGGGATTCACTTGTCGAAACGAAGAGTTTAAGGGAACCACCCTTATCGATACTGCCATTGCCCACAGGGAAAGGTATCGTAGTGATAATAGCAGGGGTAAAGCCAATCGTAAAGCCACTATCGCTCGTCAGTACCTTATCGCCATAGTACATCTGTATGTCGAGCTTATATGGATAAACTGGTATGTTCGGTAAAATAAGGGTAACGATTATTTTCTCGATGGTGATACTGCAATCTTTAGGGACGGGGATGAAGTAAGGTCCAGCATTTTTCCACCCACCAGTCGTTGTGATTAACAACGGCTCCGACAGGAAGACTTTCTTGATACCGCCTGTCATACCGCCTCCGATGGGTGCTACGGTAAACGATTTACCGATTGCAAGCGCATCTTTGGATGACAGGTTATAACCCGCGAGTTCGATTTCCTCTGCGAACTCAATATCAGGGTGAGTCTCGGTGGGCTGAGGGATAGGTTCTTTCTCTTTCTGGTATTGGTATCCCTCGGTTTTTTCGGACAGCTCCTTGGAGAGCGGGTCATCCGCCATCTCCAGGGCAGTAATTATATCCATGCAAGCCTTTTGGAGAGTAATAGTATGCCCGCCTTCCTTGACTGCCAGCATAGACAGCATCCATGTCGTATTCATAAGACATAGGGCAATCATCTGGTAAGGGTCCTCCGGAAATACCGCAGCAAATTCCGGGAAGACCAGGTTAGCCGATTCAGCTATCTTTGCAACTGACAATATTTCGCTCAGGCTGGAGACACCCGGTAGAGGGTGGACATGCTCGGCAACATCTTTATTGATGAACCCCTTGATTCCACTGGTCTTGAAAGAGTAAGCGGGGGGCGGATTCTCAGCAACCACTGCCGGTTCCTTTTCCGGCTCTTCAGCGGAGACAAGAGCTTCCCCCGGCTTTTTCGGCTTGGCACTACCTATTTTCTTCATAAAATGGTCAATCTGGTTCTTTATAACGTCATCTGACATATTTTACCCACTTTCTCGATGCTAGACGAGCTGTAAGCCAAAATCAGGCCTCTTCGACCTGTAACCGGATGGATTCTACCTTGAGAAACCCATCGTGATGGAACCCGAGGCCTCACGCTTTACTGGAAAGGGTTCCACCTATTTCCCCAGGCGCTTGAACTCTTTTTTCCGGGAAAGTTTTTCCCGCCGTTTCGATTTCTCCATTCTTCGTTCGTCTTCCGCGATAATACTCCTGGCGAGTATTATCGCCACTTTATTGCTCATCGGTACCGAAAAAACCTTTTTACCCATCCGAACTTTTCTCCTCGATGTTTTTTATGGAATTGCTCCGGGACAATCTCATTCCGGGAGAACCATATGCTCCGCCCGCTATCCATTCGGACAAAGCATTGTGCGAGTTTATTGTGGGGACTCCCCACGGCGATAATCACACCATATTCTCCGAGATTGATTGCGTAGACCCTATCGTATATCTTGTATGTAAAGTAAGGCATTTTGACCTCCTGTTTCGCTCAATCTAAATGGTTTTCTTCTTTACAATGGCTCGCTTCCTTGAACTGGGTTATTTCTTTCTATTGGCTAGCTCTACAAGAGTGGTTTACTAATCAATCATGGCTCGCTTCTTTCTACCGGGTTTCTTCTTAACTATGGCTTCACGGTCAACAAAACTCCAGGGGTCGATGTACGAGTCATGGCCGAGCTGGTCGATGGCATAGGGCTTGGTGACCGGCAGACCTTCCGCCTCCCTCCACACCACCCACAGATGGGAGAGGAAGAGCTTTATCATCTTCCGCAACGCCATGTTATGAACGTGCCCTGCCGAAATGGTCCCTTCCGACTCGTACTTCTTCCCATCTTTCGTCAGCAGCGAGGCGGACGAAACGATATGAACACCCGCGTTATCGAACCGCTGAGTGTAACGCTCCTTCTGCTCCAGGTAATACTGATAGTATTTGCCGGACGCTTTCATCAGAGAGCCGGCCAGCCTCCAGCACATACTCCGCAGCTCCGCGTTGTAGGCGAGCTTCTCCCCTTTGACCGGACGCGGTGAATGACCGTCGACAACAGCCATGCCGGCGAATTTCCACAGGCTGGATGGGGTAGGTGCCTTGGTGATATCAACCAGGCCGACTACCTTGCCGATGTTCTCTTTACCGACACCCTTCACCCTGGAGAACCAGTGAAAGGCCGGGTGGGAGACGATAAATAAGGCTACACGTCCGTCGACGTACTCCTCGACGCCGTTCAGGCGCTTGATAAGTTCCACGGTCTCCGGGTCCGGCCTTCCCTGAAGTACCAGGTGGGATTCGCGTATCTCGGCGGCGACCCTGAGCTTCTCGATGGCAAGTGCCGCATCGACCAGCGAGTTGAGCTGGCTTTTCGGTGTCCTGATTGTTTCCTGTTCTTCCTTCTTCATTTCTCCTTTTTAAGCTCCTTCAGATTAAAATTGTCGAAAGCCTGTGCACCCGGGTTAATCGGACAGGTACCAGCGCACTGTTCAGGCCGACCCGTCCAGTCCCCTTTCCCATGTTTCTCCTTCAGCTCCATGCACCTGGGGCAGTCCGAATCGAAGGTAAGGACCGACACTGCCTCATGGGTTACGATGTTCCAGCCAATCCTTGACCAGTGGGTAAAGCCGAAACCGACCATCCGGGGATGCAGCTTAGCCTCATCGATTCTCTCCTCTACCGTTCCGGGGTAGAGGCCGGTATCGGTTATTCTCATCCTATCACCTCGAATTCCCCTTCTTTCATCCGGTGACTGTCCTGAATCTCGAAGACCTTTCCGTCCCGGTCGATAAGGTTCTGCTTCTGGGAAAGCTCGTAGAACCTCCCTTTCACACAGATGATTTCCGGCCTCTCTTTGTAGACGCGGACGTGGAAGGGATACTTCTCACCCGGTTCCTCGATAAAGATGATACCCTCGGCGCCGAAAAGCTGGTCCTGGCCGACGAACCGGTAATCGGTTACCCTGATTTTGTCACCCACCTGAGCCATCAGACACCTCCACTTTCATTTAGTCCGGCATCGAACTATCGATGTGCATGTTGCCAGGTTTCGGCTTGAGAGTAGGGATATTTGTACCACATACCGGGCAATACCGAATGGAAAGATTGCGGTTACCAGGCAGCGGTATGAGGTATCCGCCATCATCGATAAAGTCTTTTTTCTCTTCATCGTAGTGGCTTTGCTTTACAGCAATTCCTCTTTCAAGCATTTTCTCAAAACATTTACACATTTACTTTCCCCCTTCTGTTTTTAGTGCTATTGTGTGTGCATATTGACAGTATCTACAGGTTATATACGGCCTCCCGTTTCTAAAGTGTTGAACGTGGCATCCCTTCTTACCACATTTCGGGCATATGGTATACTGCTTCTTTTTCATTCGTCATCTTCCTCTATCTGGTGGTAATCCGGTGCAGGCAATCATTACATACCATCATCCCCTTGTAAGGGTATAATTTCTGCTCCAGGTGATTCCTGCCTATGCCGATGTGGCAGTTATCACAGCGCGTATGCGTGGCGAGAGACTTCCCGCAGAGATGACATTTACCTGAAGCCTGCGACCGTTCATATTCTCTCTTCATATTACCTTCGGTTGCGCAGGTAGAGATTCACGTACTCTGAGACCGCCTGCTCCTGTTCCCTATTCTCGACCGCCATCGGGCAGTACCGCTCCCTCGCGGCAGCGATGGCCGCCCGGCCATCCAGGTGCTCTTTCCGGGCGATGAGGCAGGCGAGGAGCGTCCCAGTCCGCCCGTGGCCGGCAATGCAGCCAATGTCAACCAATTTTCCCTGCTTCATTTTGGAGACGATTATCTCCACCAGGGTATTCAGGACAGCAACGGGAGGAGCCTTCATATCCGGCACATCGACGATGATAGCCGGGTACGGGCGATTCTGGGCGATACGCTTCACATACGCGCCGTTCGTCCAGTACATCCCAAGGTCTAACTTCCACTGCGTTGCCAGATAAACACCGAAATCAGGGTAAGGCTCCATCGTGGTACTGCTCCAGGACTTACTCCCGGAACAGGTAACCTTCGAGCGCCCGACCCGGACGGTTTCCCGCCAGTGACGACACAGCGAATATTGGGTAAAAGACTTATTCGGCCAATCTTGGAATAGGTTCTGTGAATCATTCGGCTTTGTCATTCGCTCTCCTCAATAAGCAGGTCGCGTATGGATTTAATCTTTTCCCCTGCTTCTTTCAGGAGGAGTTCGGCCTCGTCGTGGGCTTTCGACCAGCCCTTGAGAGCGCCGACAAGCTCGTCGATGCGGGAGGCCTTATCGAGAAGACGCCCCCCCAGCGTTTCCAGTTCGGAAATAACCTGCTCGTATTGTCCGGTGACAGGTGCCACACGCTTATCATCAACGATGGCAGGTGTTTCCAGGGTAGCACTGCGGGTACCGGGTCCGCGCTTGATGAAATCAGGCTGGACTTTGAGTTCAACAAGCTCGGACTTCGTATCCTCGGCCAGGCGGAAGAGGGTATTTGTGTGCTGAGAACCCAGGGCTACGAAAATATTACCATCCTTGTCTTGCCGGTGGAAGATTTTCTCCGCCTTGAGGGTAGCTTTTACCCTCCCCCTGTGGTCTTTACTTACCGTCATTTGGTACCACTGCATTTTCTTTCTCCTCCTCGAATAAGTGTAACCCTTCGCCGGCTCTCTTGGCCGGGTACGATTCGCACCATGAGCAGTCAATCTTCGAGCGGGTTACTGGATTGATTCCCAAGTCATGGCAGAACCGTTCGAGAGCCTCAGCTTTCTGTAATTCGCAGATATATTTCCGCTGCTCGAAATGACTCGGATTGTGCATGCCGGATACATGGCAACAGGGTAAATACAGGTATAACTCGATGAGGCGCTTTATTTCGTCGGTCAGACTATCTGCAATACTGTCCGTATTGATAGCGTCCCAGATAGCGGCAGGGAAATCACCACCATTTGCCCTTATCCCGTCACATTTTGCAAGGTGGACCTTGCGACTGATAGCATTTTTGATATCGTATTTTATCTGCATCTGCTCCTCCTGTTAGTCCCCGGCTTCGGACGGGGACGGCGCTTTACTCCCCCCCAGGGGGGGAGCCGTCAGCAGGCTAAACGGTAGAAACGCCGTGTTTTGCCGCCAGCGCCCGGACCTTCTCGGAGAGAGAGAGTGCCGGGGGTACGCAGATGAGTCCGGTAGTACCGTCGACCAGAACACGTTGACCGGTTTTGAGTACGAGAGTCGCCTCGATGGTACCGCAAACGGCGGGCTTGCCAAGTTCCCGGGCGACCATAGCAGCATGAGTGGTTCGTCCACCGGAGTTGGTGATGAAAGCGCCAGCGCGTTTCATATACGGCAGGTCTGGCGGGTCGGTACGCTGGATAACCATGATTTCACCCGGTTGAATGGTATCGATTTCACCCCGGTGATTGATAACTCGGCAGATGCCCACGTAAGAGCCGGGAGATGCCGCCACACCTGTTAGGATTACATCATTTTCAGACATTCGCTTCTCCTATAAATTTAGAAGGGGAGGGCTATGCGCCCTCCGCCTCGTTTTCAGATTTCAGGAATGCGTCCGGTATTCCGCTGTTCGGATTGTATGATTCCAGCTCGTCTTCACGGAAGGCGAAAGGTCCCGGAGTTTCCGCGTCACCCATTTTCGTCTCGATGATAATTGGTTGAATGAGCATAACCTGTATCGGATAGTGAGCGTATTCGGGGTCTACCATAACGATGACTTTGGCTTGTTTACCGACCAGTTCGGGAATTTTGTGGCAATCCTTGATAGTAACCATGTCGCCGATTTTCATTTTGTGCTTCTCCTGGGTTTATTTCAGGTTTTCACGCCTGATGCAATGATGTTACCATGTGCCGCCGTGTTTGTCAAGAGACTATTTACATAGTCTTTTCGTAGCTACGATATAGCGTAGGTTCGAGACTAGCTGAAGCTAAGCGGAAAATAAAGAAATGGCGGTCGTATCTCTACGGCATATGACTGTGAGATAATCTAGCTTTAATTACGAGTCTGACGAGTCTGACGAGTCTAGTTTCATACGCCAGCGCATGGGAATGGTAAATGGGACCATTCAGCTAACTCTGTTTTTGCGCTTTGCGCTTTCGAATGCACAAAGCGCACCTGGGGGACAGGTATCCTGGTTCTCCTGGGTAGGAGAACTGGAGCAACGGCTGCTCGCAGTACACATCCGGGGTATCCGGGTCGATAGCCGGCTGCCGGTAGTAGCCGGTCGAACGTTTGCATACAGGGCATTTCATGGAGCTGTCACCGTGTATCCGCGCGCACTCAGGAACGCTGTCATCCGAGAGATGAGGACGCTCTCGATTTGAGCGACCTCTTCGGGGTAATCGCCGGTAACATCCGTCATCGTCATCATCCCGGGGGCGCTACCCCGTTTCGTCTTTTTGGTGTACTGCTCCGGTCCCGCAGGGGTAGCGGCGGCTTTTCCACCGAATTCCAGTAGGAACATCTTCAGCGGGTCACCTGCCGGGAGTTTCTCCCAGGTCACGGCCAGGTCATCCAGGAACGGGTGCATCCCGCATACAGGGCATTTTATTCGAAGTCTTGTTGCCATTATTTTCCTCTCTGTTGCGCTTTTTCACCGGGTTCTCCCAGTAAAGTAGTCGGAGAATTCGAGCTGGCGGTACTTTCCTGGACCATTACTCAGACCAGACGCCGAGGAACGGATGTTTCTCGAAAACAGCTTTGTCTATATCCGGCATGTACGGGGTAGCGTAGATGTTGAGCATCGTCCCCCCGCTCCAGCGCAAAAACTTGAACGCGGTAGTCTGGTCAACGCCATGCGAGTATACCAACTCCGTAGCCAAGCCATGCCGGATGGCATGAAAGCCCTTGCGCCCGTCCCTGTCGATTCCCGCCTGCTTTGCCACTGCCGAGAATATCTCGTACATCCGGTTCGCCGATAGTATCGGGTACTCGTAATCGAAAACATAGCTGGCAATCTGGGGAGGAACGAGATGTTCCCGGTCGACACCGCCCTTCAGGGTATGGACGAAGATGGTCTTCTTGTTCTTGTGAGCATCTTCTTTCCTCACCATCCTGATTTCGGCAGCTCTCAGGCCGTAGGTCGTGGACATTGCCAGGAGGAACTTCGATGTAGGATTGCCACTTTCCTTCACAACCCTGATGAGCTTCTCCACCTCGACGGTTGAGAAGGCAACCCTGTGGGAAAGGTCGAGCAGCGAGACTTTCGTCTTCGGGAGCTTGACCGGCATCCTCAGACCGTGCGACCGGAAGAGGGCACCGATGGGACCGCGCATCAGATAATTGATGTGGTTCTGGCTGTGGCCGCGCTTCTGGAGTGCCTTCATATAGGAGTAGGCTGTCTCCCGGTCTTCCCAGGTGGACTGCTGCTCCTTCACATAGTCCAGATACTCTGTAACGTGGCTGAAATACTGCCTCCGGGTATGCTCTGCGTAGTATTCCATCTCCCTGTCAAGCTCTTTCAGTATGTCCTGTCTCTCACTCAAATCCTATCCCTCCAGGTTCGCTTAATCTTAATGGTTTGCTCTCTTTTACTGGCTCCAATAAATCAGGATTTTCATAGATATTCCCGATGACTTCTACTTGTGTACTTAGGATTGATAAATAGAGGTCATTCCAGCGACTACTAGTGGGAGAGAGTTTGAATACCCCATTACTGAATACGACCTCTCCCACTTTATCGGATGGTTTGCGTTTCCGGTATTCTGTATTTGGGAATCTGGCATAATCCCCTTCATATATCTCTTTGTCTTTCTTATCATGGAGTCCGGTATATTGTTGACTCAGTCTCTCCGCTGAATGTATCGGTGGAATGATTCCTTTGAATCCCCCATCAATGAACCCCCAGTAATGCCATCTATTAAAGTTTCCTTCATTATCATAGATAGGTTGCCTGAATTTAATCTCTCTCATTTTAACTCCACTCCCAATAATGCCGGCAGCCACCCGGCGGACACCCACTATATCATTCCTTGTTAAATTTCTGGTAGCGGGGGCGGGAATCGAACCCGCTTCCTCCTGCTTATGGGGCAGGCGACTTAACCACTTGTCCTCCCCGCGACGCTACTCTACCTCTCCCCAGTACCCGTCCGGGAAACCGATGTGCCTGGCCAGGTCCTTCTTCATATAGAACCGGAGCCGTTTCTCTTCCATGAACGACTTGACCGTCTCGGCGGTCTTCTTCCAATCCAGCTCTCCAAGCTCAGGATGATAGTTTAGAGTGCCTATCTTGTAATGGCCGACGAACTCCTTCGTGGCATCGATAAGTGAGAGCGTATCGGTGAGCCGGAGTATCGGCTCGCAGCTTACCCACGTTTCGATACCGGCATTATGGGCTTCCTTCAGGCTGAGGATTCTTTCCCAGGGGATGGCCGCGCCGGGCTCTATTCCCTCGGATTCCTTCTGGTTGACCAAGGTGAGGGTCGTAGCGAACGCATCCTGCGGACCGAGGAGGTCGAAGTCCCGCATTGCCCGGATACCTCCCTTTGTCAGGATGGTCACTCGCAGGCCGTGCCGGTGGAGAATCTTGATAGCCGACCTGGTGAGCTGGAGCTCGTCGTTGAGAGGCTGGTATGGGTCGGTGACGAAACAGAATAATACCGGCCTGGTCTCCCCCTGATTTTCGCATTTCTCCGCATCCCGGGCGAGCATGTTCAGGATTTCCTTCCGTGGCGAGGGCGCACTTTTGAACTCATCGCCGTCCATACGCAGCACATCCGCCCCGTAGCAGTATACGCAGGCATGCCCGCACCCCCGGTAGAGATTACAGGCCAGCTCACTATATTCTCGGGCTCTCCCCCGGGTTTCATAAATTGCTTCCATTTCCCTTCTCCTCCTATCCGAACAGACGCTTCTGAAGCGCCGGCTGCGCCACGTTAAAGTGTTCCAGACTCACCTGGTACTGCGGACCGTAGCCCTTGTGCATGTCGAAGAGCTCCCCAACCTCCTCGATATGCGCGAAGGGCATCGTCCATATTTCCTGGGTGAACCGGTGCATCACCATCCATGTATGGCACCGGGACTTCAGGTGCCGGTAGACGGCTACATCGAGACCTTTCGAGTTCTTTAACCGGAGGATATGCTTGTCGGTTATCCTCTGGATGAATACCCCGTCCTCGATATACCCGATTACCTTTTCGCCGGCGAAGACCTTGTTATCCCCGCTGACTCTTACTGTATCATCTGCTCTCTTGATACCCATGTCAGCACCAGCCTGAAGAAAGATTCCTCCGCCCGTTTGCCGTGGGTCCGCTTCCACCACCCCTCGAAGATAGCTTTCGACTCAAAGCCATCCTGGAGAACCATCTCATCGGTAACCTCGGAGTAATGGTTAATGCGCTCCCTTGATGTGATGACTGCCGTCCCGAGTACCTTTTTACCTGCCGACCGGGGATTCAATATCACCTTGACGTTCTCGCTCAACTGCCAGTCTTTGTCTTTCCGCGACAGGCGGAAGGTACTGAAAGAAGGCTGGTCGAGCTTCGGCGTTTTGGCCAGGTAGTTTCTCCAGTCCGGTCGAGTGAACATCATTTCTCTAGGCATCGTATATCTCCTCCCATTTTGCTTTCAGCTCGTCGAGCTCTTCTTTCAGCCAGGCCTTTTCGTAATTCTCGTAAATGGTGGAGAGCTCCTTGAGCATCTTACCGGTCTTGATTCCCATATTCTGCGCCCGCTTCAGCCATCCCGATGAGATATAGTTTTGCATCACCGCGAGACGCCCTCTGATGGATTTGCAGCGGTTTTTCACCGCATCCTCATACTTCATATTGATTGCCATCGCGGTCGCCTCATCAGGCATGTGAGCGAGCCAGATAACAGCATGGCCAGCGGACTCGAGCTCGTTAGCCATGGTCATTGTCTTCTCACTGAGCGGACAGAGATACACGCTCTCGGTATACATTTCCGCGCCCATCGCTGAGGCTTCTTTCAGGAACTTCCGGCGAAGCGATTTCGCGTAGGCCGGGATATCATACGTTATGAGGACGAAATCCTGGATGAGTTCTTTGACTTCGGCATCTGTATCCATGCTATTCTCCTACGAAGTATTTTTTGTCCCTGGGGCAGTAGGCATAGAGCAGCCCGTCAAAGCCGAGGATGACAATCATCTCCTGGTGGCATTTCGGACACTCCGCGTTTTCGACCTCGGTTTCGACCCACCGGGGATTTCGGATTTCACTGGACTCGCCTTTGTGAATTTTGAATGTGAGCTTCTTCTCGTCCGCCATTCTCCACCTCCCCAAATATTATTGTAGTAATACTACTACAGTTAAATGCTGATGTCAAGTGCTGCACCGAATCTTCTCAAGGTCGGGACCGGAGCGTGCCTGAAAATGTGTGCATCGAGGAAAATGGAAGCCCGGCTGCCTAGTTCAGCCGGGCTAATGTTTGGTATGCCGACAATAAAGCAAAGAGAAAGAATGACAGGAGGCAGGAGGTTTGACCGGAACCTCATTTAACGAACGGGCGACTAGGACGCCCGGGCGTTACTTATTCTTCAGCGTCTCGATGATATCCCGGAATCCCTGGAGAAGAGCATCCCTTCCCCGGTTTACCCCTAACCAGCACGTCTTCGATTCCTGGGTACCTTCCCCGTAGAACGCCTGTTTTTCCTCACATATGAACTCGCCATCCGAATAAAGCTCTGTCGCGGTCAGCAGCAGGGTGGCCAATTCATCAGTATCACTCGTATTCTTCATCGCGGTGATAACCTGGTCGAGTGAATTCAGCGACTTCTTTTCTGAGCGAATCATCGTATCTGGCACCGCACTACCCCCTTTTCTTCATCTTATCCAGGAAAGCCGGGTCGATACTGAGGCCTTTCTTGGAGGCCATCGCCTGCATCTTTTCAGCGAGCGAGCCGGCAGCGGGCTTCGGCGAGCCGGTTGATTCCGGTCCGTCATCGATGTACTCATAGACGACACCTTCGGCACCGTCGATTACTACCTTCTGACCATCCTTGAGCACTTTGGTCGCCTCGACCGTTCCGCAGACGGCGGGCAGCCCCATTTCCCGGGCAACGATGGCGGTATGCGAGAGCGAACCTCCGGCGTTCGTGACAAAACCAGATGCCTTCGCCATGTACGGAACATCCGGGGGAGTCGTCCGGTCGGCCACCATGATTTCGCCCTTCTGGAGCTTCATCTTCTTTTCCTCGTTACCGTTGACCACCCGGCAGGTTCCTATCACGATGCCCTTAGACGCGGCGATACCCCTGAGCAACTCTTTACCTTTACCCACTGGTCACCTCGCACTCCGGTACGGAATCCATGAACTCGACGAGAAAATCTTTGATTTCGTACCCGACGTAATTACCTGGCAGCACACCTACCATGTGCTTGAACTCTCGGCTGAAACAGGGAGTGCCCTCTTCTGCAATTGCCACCTCACTCACCTCACTCTTGGCAGTCTCTTCAGGAACAGAAATAACATCGGGCGTCACCGGCTTGAGACCGGCTACAAACTGCTCCAACTGCTTTGAAAGTGATTCAGCCATTTGCCCATATTGTCCTTCAGAAGCTATGATTTGTCAAGTATACCACGCAACTCAGATGCGGCAGCCGAGAGCCGGCGTGCAATACTCTCCATATCATTGATAGTCTTATCATCAATGTGAGACCTCAACGCATCAATCTTGTTCGATATCTCTATCCGCTCACTCCATCCATCTTTTTCAGGTTTCCAGACGAAGCCGAGCTTATCGAGGCGCTTGCTGAATTCATCTGCCCATTGCTCCATCGATTGAGCCCTTTCACAGCGTGCTTTCGACTGCTCGTAAACCTCTCGCACATGACCGTTGATGAATTCGGCCAGCGCCTCACGTTCCTGGGCTTTCTCGACCAAATGTTTCTTTACCTCAAGGCGGTCCACTTTGCCGGTCAACCCCTTCTGAGCTTTGTACATGTTGGCCACGATAACCGACCGTGACATGAGAACGTAGATGAGCAGATTGTTCATTTTTTCCATGACAGGCTGTTTCCTTATCGCCCGTTTCTTTGTTGTCAGCTTGTCACCACGAAGGTTCGTCCATATAAGGCCGATTTCCTTCGGAAGGTCGACTGACTTGATGAGACCAGCCGGGCATACGAAATAGAACTCATGGCAGTAATCCAGGTAACCTACCCACTTTTGGTCTTGCTCGAAATCACTCCTGCTCACCTTTATCTCATATCCGATGGTTGTCAGTGGAGAGTAGGTCGTTTTCAGAACCCAGGCATCGAGCTTCAGTAGATGCGCTCCCCATGACGGACCGCTCTTACACTCATCGACAAAAACGTCGTTCTGATGCTTTTTCTGAAGCAGTGATAGCACTTGGCCACTCGAAATACCACTCGCTACCAAGACACCTTTATCTTTCTTTACAGGCATTGCTTCTCCTCCTGTTGCTAACGTTATTACTAACCGTTTTACCCGAAATCCAGCGAAACAAAGTAATATATTTCTCCGGTTACCTTATCTGTCGCCGTAGATTCATTTCACCGGCATTTCTATGTATGCAAAAAAGTTATCAAAAAGGCCTATTCGACAACAATCTGTGCCTTCAAATCACGGAGAAAAGTATTGTTGATAATGCTCGGTATCTGGAGCTTCTTCTCCCACCAGATAAACTCGTCGTACCTGTCCGGGTGGTCGGCCAGAACACTCCGATAAATATCGTGCTGGTAGAAAGGACACCAATAGCAGCCGGACACCCCGTATTTCTTATAGAGGGAGCTCTCGGGCGACTTCTTCATGGCCAGGTAGTTTTTGACATCATCACCCGTCCAGTGAACGATAGGGAACACCTGAACATCACTGGTCACATCAGGGTCTTTCCTCATAAACATATTCAGCGGGTAGATGTACTTTCGCCGGTTACTCTCGTAGCGCCGGACGCCAACGAGCTTATAGAAAGTGCCCCGGCCAAACGTCTTATTCAGTCTCTTCTTCTCGGCACGTACCTTCAGGTCTCGCTGACACCAGAGCGACCGAACTGCCGGCCATTTCCCGAACTGCTCCAACCTCTGGAACAGACCGCCCTTGTGGTCCTCCGGTCTGGAATAGATGATAGGTACCTGGAGCTTTGCAGCGGACTCGCCCGCGAAGGCAACTGACTCTGGGAAATCGATGCCGGATATCATGTAGCAGGCAACGAAATTGTCGGTCACCTCGCGGACGAGCTCGACCATAGCCATGCTGTCTCTGCCGCCGGAGAACTGGATTATAAGCGGCTTTTCACTCATGGCAGCCACCTGGGCAACGACGCGCCGGCTTTCCTCTAGTCGCTCATTAAGGAAGTGGTCATCTATACCCGGGAGCATTATCTGGCCGTTAAGCTGGTTCAACCTACACCTCGATGGCTATCTGCATCTTCTCGATGCCGATGATGACTTTGAGCTTTCCTTCCGAGTGACGGCGCTGCACCGATTGGATAAATCTCAGCACCTTGACGAGCGATTCAAGCTCTTCTTCAGGGCTTTTCGTTTTCATGGAACCGTCCGGCTCGTCCCCCGTTTCCTCCTTCTTCTCCTCTGTATCCTCCTCCGGCTGTTCTTCATCAGAAACCTTACTTTTAGGCATACCTTTAAGAAGCTGTTTTCCCGCGTCGGTTATAATCCATCCGGGTGCCGACGACTCAACCAGTCCAACCGATTTGAAAGCATAGATGACTTCCATCACGTCACTGAATCTCGCACCCAATGCCATTGAGATGTCTGATACCATTATGCTTTTCCCATATGACATCCTGGGCAAGATGCCAACCGGGAAATTCAGACTCCATAAAAGAGCGCAGAGAGCCGAAACACCACATCGATGTCTCTGGTTTCACAGGGAGCAGTTGAATCCATCCTGATACTCTCCGGTCCCACTGGAAAGATGTTTCCCCATAGAGAGGGTCGGTCAGCACCAGGTCGACAGGAGACAAATTCGGCATTATCAATCTGCAATCCCCGTTATACACCGTTATTCCGTTTTCATCGTAAAGTGGCTCCATTTATTACCTCTAAAAACTCGTAGCCTATTACACCACTTCGCTTTTTCTCGGGGGCATGGGGCAGGTCGCGTACTTTGATTCCCAGAGCAGGCTGCTCGCTTCATTCGCCCATTCCCGCCAGCGCAACCGCCATGTCCGCCGCCCGCACCTGGCTTCATACCAGCAGGCGACCAGGATAGTACCTCGGTTCAAACTCGGCCAGTTTTTCTTGATATCCTGTAGGCTTGCGTCAGTATCCCACCAGATACCGGCTATCTGCTCGGTGGTAATCCGGTGCAGGTCAACGCAGGGCTCACCGCTGATGATACCCGGGTGGATGGATACATAGTGGCTCTCTGAGATTTCCGTTTTGGCATGACGGGCTTTCTGGAGGGCCTCGAGGGCGCAGCCGTAATGGTTATAGAGCTCGACGTGTTCCTGCGGTATACTGGTGGAGCCTTTCGATGTGACGATGCCGGATTCGTCCTGGTAGGTCAGCTCGCAATCGACCGCCCCAGGGTAGAACCTGAACGTGATACCGCCATTGTACCCAACTTCTTCAGGGAAAGGTAATGTCTTCTCTGCCATGTTTCTCCTCCTATAATTTGAACGGGTCGAATATCTTCAGCGACCCCTTGCAGGGGACGGGCTTCTCGAACGCCACAGGGTTCTTCATCACGAACTGGTACTGGCCGGGTTCCGACCAGGGCGAGTAAAGACTCTCATTTTCATCGGCGGAACGGTATTTCACATCAGTAAGGTCAACCGCTCCGATGAGAGCCCCACGGACGAGCATATCGTCATTGATAATCTCGTTCTCAATCATTTTGACCATAATTTCAGGCTTCGCCCACAGCGATATCCGCTTGAACGCTGCCATGTCGAGATTCATGCTGGCATGGATATAGAGATTTCCCCGGAAATTCGTTCGCCAAGACCGGTTCTCGACATCCTTGATTCCATTAACAAGCAACCACGCCCACGGCTGCCGGACACTAAGCGCCATCTCTGGTTTTCGATAGTGCTCGCAGGACCACATATGCTGGACTATCGAGCTTTTCCCGTAGGCTCTCCCCTGGCACTCTTTGCAGACGTTTGTCCACTTACCTTCGATAGGGATATTGAGAATGTCGTTTCCCATCGTATTACCTCCTGTAGATACGGCTGCCGTCCGGCGCTTTACCACGGAAACTCGGCGTCAAACCGGTGGACATGACATGAGGTACCGGGTAGACGAGCCGCTCTGCGACCGTGCCGCAGTCCGGGCAGCATATCGCATCATCCCGTTTATCCATAGGGAGACGGCGGTCAAATTCGAGACCGCACCCGGGGCACTTGAATCCGTAGTTGAACATTCTAACTCTCCTTCTTCCTGGCCGCCCTGGCCGTGTGAGAATAACCGCAGCCCTCGCAGCAGCAGCCCTGATAGAGGTTGCAGCCGATGACCAAATCATAGACCGTCTCCCCGGCTTTTTTATTCTCGAATATGCGGATGGGACCGATAACTACAGTCCTTTCCTGGGTACCGTTTCCGTTGGTGAAATTCTTGCACAGCACAGAGGCATGTGATACGTTAATCATTTTCTACTTACCTTTCCGCAGGCGGTGTTCGGACACATCCTGGATACCCACCACACAGCACCATTCTTCGCGCCGGATTCTGCTGTTCAAACGCTGGCAATCCAATACTGCGCTTTCCGTATCGTCTCCCAGAAGACAATCTATTTCGTTGTTACTGGTAATAACCAGATATTTCCCGTTCCTCAAACGGGTATCTGCGATAACGAGGAGCTGTTCCCTCGCCCAATCCGTATACCGGCCTGTTCCCAGGTCATCGAGCACCAGAAGAGGAACCTCACAGAAGAGCTGGAGTTTCGCATTGTAGCTATCTTCTCCTCGAACGTCATACCCGGTGCGGAGTTCATTGAGAAGGTCGGGAACGTAGGCGAACCGGGCTATCCGGCCTCTCTCGAGCCACCGGCGGCATATTCCCACCGCCAAGTGGGTCTTCCCCCGGTCTACCAGAGAGAGGATGGTAAGGCACTTGATTTTGCCGGTCTCCTCTGCGACCTCTCTCGCCATAGCATGTGCCTCGCCCAGGTCGGAGCTGTCGACGAGGAAATTATCGAGAGTCTTACCCTGGTATCCGCTTGGGAAGTACAAGCTATACCGTTCAAGAATATCTTTCAGGCGGCTCTGCTGCCGGCACCGGCAGGGCACAACCTGTGAATAGTCCGCCTTGCCGGTATCGGGGTCTATCGGAATAACAAAACCCTTATCGTGGCATATTGAACATACCTCGGCAACATTCTCATCAGGCGATAGGTTTGCCGAACTTTTCCTTGTAATTTCCATACGGGTGAGGATTTCCCGAACTCGTTCCATCTTCTCCTCCTGCATGCGGCGGTCCAATTACAGCCCCAATCTGTTGCCGCACTGTAGTCAAGCTCACAGTTTTCGTTTTCCAGAACTTATCTTTTTTCATTTTGTCGTAGCAGGACAAAATCTGTTGAACCGAATAACCGTCCTTCAGCATAAGTGTAGTAGCTACGGCTTCTCCCTTAGCTGCGGTAGACTTATGGCCGCGTCTCTTTTCTATCTCGATGAAAATATCGTTAATTTTTGTAGCAAGTGCATCAGGTTTTTCCTGATGCGAAGTATCTTTAATCTTCTTGTCACCCTGTTCCGCGGGCGAAACACTTTGAGCTTGTGATTCACCCTTTATCTTACTCTGTTTCGCGGGCGAAACACCTTTCTTACCCTGATATTTATCATAGTTGGTTACTACGATGCCGTTTGGGGT